>Ga0187886_1000367_pt1 | contig 55845 bp, 73 predicted proteins | sample June2016WEW_20_1_FD_133001 | JGI IMG/M metagenome (GOLD analysis project Ga0187886, IMG submission 133001) | Peatland microbial communities from SPRUCE experiment site at the Marcell Experimental Forest, Minnesota, USA - June2016WEW_20_150 | ecosystem: Environmental > Terrestrial > Soil >... | reverse complement strand
GTTCTTCAGTTCTAGAACACGGGTCCGGTAGCCGGTGCGCTCGATGAGGAGATTGTCGCAGGTCGGACAGCAGGTGTTGTCATCATGCAGCTCCGGGGCGTTGCCGGTGTAGACATATTTCAGCTTGCGGCGGGCGATCTCCTGGGCCCGCCGTAGAGTTTTCAGGGGGGTTGGGGGCAGGTCCAGCTGGTACTGGGGAAAGTAGCGGGAGAAGTGGATGGGGATCTCCGGGTTCAGTCCGGCCAGCCAGTCCACCAGAGCGGCGATCTCCCCATCGCTGTCGTTGAGGGTGGGCACCAGCAGGGTGGTGATCTCCACATGAGAGCGGGTATGGGCGAGTTCCACAGTCTGCTTGACCGGCGCCAGCCTGCCGTGGCAGGTCTCCCGGTAGTAATCCTCGGTGAAGCCCTTGACGTCGATGTTCATGGCATCGATCAGGGGCAGCAGTTCCAGCAGCGGCTCCTCCCGGATGGAACCGTTAGTCACCAGGACGTTCTTCAACCCCTGCTCCCGGGCCAGCTTGGCGGTGTCGTAGACATACTCGTACCAGACCAGCGGCTCGGAATAGGTGAAAGCGATCCCGATGCTGTCCGATCGCTCCCTGGCCAGCACGGCGCTGGCCACCAGTTCCTCCGGCGACACCTCCTGGGTGGACGGGTCGCCATGGGCGATCTGCCAGTTCTGGCAGAAGCCGCAGTGGAAGTTGCAGCCAAAGGTGCCCACGGACAGGATCTGGCTTCCGGGATAGAAGTGGTACAGCGGCTTCTTTTCGATCGGATCGATCCCGATGGAGGAGACCTGACCGTAGTTCAGGCTGTAGAGAGCGCCTCCCTCGTTCCGGCGAGCGCGGCAGATCCCTGCCTGCCCCGGCTCCAGGTGGCAGTTCTGGGGACAGAGACGACACCAGACCTTATTTCCATCCTGTTTCTCGTAGAACCGCGCTTCCTGCATTGTCCCGCCTCGCTTTACATTTCTACTGGCTGCTTATTGCAAGATCTTATTCTGCTGGGCAGCTTTTCCCTTTACCCCTTCCCCTTAAAAACAATCAAGCAAGCCTGACCCCCTACTCATAACGGACGACCTCAAACCGGGCGAGCCTCACCGGCTCATCCGGCAGCAGACCGGCTTTCTGGCGGGCGATCCCCACCTGCTCGGCCACGCTGTCGATCCCCTCCAGGTTCGGCAGCAGCAATCCCACCCGGCCGCGGCTGCTGACGATCACCCCGTAGCGCTTCGGGTCCAACTCATCCTCGAAGGCGATCGGCTCCGGCGGAGAAAGCACGTCCACGGAGATAGTCAATTCGGCTAACTCCTCCAACTGCACCGGCCAGAATCGGGGGTCCTCCACCCCGGCGCTGACGGCGTTGTTGATGATCTCCTCGGCCAGGTTCTGCCGCACCGGCTGGATGGTGCCGATGCAGCCCCGCAGTGCTCCATGCTTCTTCAGAGAGACAAAGGCGCCCGCCTGGCCCTCCATGCCGGCAGGCACCGGGTCGGGAACCGGCAGCAATCCCCCTTTTCGCAGGTAATGCTCCAGGCTGGCCCGGGCCAGTTGCACGTAGGCCGATGGCTGCTTGCCGGACTGTTGTTCAGATTGCTGCTCAGGCATCGCCAGCACTTCCCTTCTGTGGTGTCCGGGCCGTTGCCGGGGTTGTTGCGCTTGTGGACGGCCCCTTGAGCTTGAACCCGGCTACCAGGTAGCCAACCCCGAAGGGCCCCTCGTAGGAATAGATCACGCTCTCCACCTCGAAATAGCTGAGGGCTCCGAGCAACATGATGATCGGCCGCAGGCCGCACTCACCCGCCCGGTCGGCCAGGATCTCCGGAATGTTTAGAATGCGCTCCTCGTCCATGGCCGCCAGGGATTCCCGGATCAGCCGGTCGAACACCTGGCCCTGGGGGTCGTAGCCTGCCGGGGCCTCCGGCTTTAGCCGGTGTGACATATCGCCGCTGGCTACCAGGCCAATCCGCCGCGGCGATCTGGCGATCGCCCGGGACAGGGCCTGTCCGAACCGGTAATGCTGCTCCGGTGGCAGCAGGCTGATCCCGAACACCACCAGCTTGGCGGTCACGCCTGCCTCCCGCAGGTAGTATAGTGGCACCAGCACGCCGTGATCCAGGCTGTTAGTGTTCAGCTCCACCACCTGCACTCCTACTGGAGCAGCCTCCTCGGCAATGGAGACCGCCAGGTCCCAGTCATTGGCAACCCTGAAAGAGACCTCTGGCACACCGAAGGCGGCGAAGCTGCCCGCCAATTCTTTTCCGTTCAGACAGCCCAAGGCTCCATGCAGGAAAGGAGCGTGCGGGCTAATGAAGACCAGCGATTCCGGCTGGGCAGCAGCAGCCGCCCTGGCCCACTCCTTCATGCCAGTTACGGTGCTGGCTGCCGCCTCCAGCTCCGGCCCTCCCACTTCCGGCACTATGATCGGTGGGTGTGGCGCCAATCCGGCAAACACAAGCATCTCCAATCACCATCCCTTCTAATAATGATCATGTTTGTGATCATGCCCCTGCATTTCCACTTCAAGATTGCCTCAAGCTTTTTATGCTGCCTCAGTAAGGGATAGTAGAGCAATTATTATGCCGAAAACCAACCATTATACCGAATTTATTTCCATTCTATCCTATGGCAACCGGTAAATCAACAAGGCGTCGTCCCTTGCTGAAACCGGTCATCTACCCGGCAGTAGAGACCTGCGCTGCGGCTCAGAGTGTGACCATCAGCAACATCGCCAGCGGGGAGACCGCCTACTACACGACCGATGGCACTAATCCCACGCTTGAAGAAAAGGCTGTTGCCGCATGGTCAACAGCCTTTTTTGATCTGCTCAGGTGCCGGATCTGCATCATCGATCTGATTTCGAGCCAGGGAAATAGCGCCAGGTAGCGCGGGGCGGAGGCGGTAACTGTGAACGGCCGGCAGCGGGCTCATGGCGGGGAGAATCCACTATGGTGAGGCTATCCAGAATCAGTTCTTCCTCCGCCAGTTGTCCATTCTCGTAAAACCAGCGCCTGATCTCTGCATGGGGGATCACCACCGTGATCTCACTGGGCACCGGTAGAGCGCTGCAGCGCCGTACCTGCATCAGCACGTCGGCAATCCTGATCGTCATCTCGTCTCTGTGGGCCACGGTATCCCACCACCTGCCATGTATTCATAATACTGCCATGTAATAGGATATGTAGGACCGGAGCACATGGCACTCTTTACTGCGAGATGGTGTTGAGAAACCGTCTACCCGCATAAAAGATATTATGGGGTTTTGGCCGGAAGTGACACGGTGAACAGGGGTGACAGCGTGAACGATAAGGAAAAGGATTTTTACACGGTCCGCGGCTATGAACGGCTGCGCCAGGAAGACAGATCAGTCACTCCCAGCATGGAAGACTACCTGGAGATGATCTACCGGCTATCCAGGGACCGGGGCTATGCCAGAATCGGTGACCTGGCCAGCGCCCTGCATGTGCAGCCCCCTTCCGCCAGCAAGATGGTGCAGAAACTGTCAGAGGTCTCCTTTTTGCACTACGAAAAATATGGCATGATCGAACTGACCGGGCAGGGGCGGGAATTGGGGGAGTACCTGGTCGAGCGCCACGAAACCATCGAACGGTTTCTGAAGTTTATCGGGGCCAACAAGGGCATTCTGGAGGAGACTGAAAAGATCGAACACAACCTGAGCCAGGAGACCGTGAAGCAGATCATGCTGCTAGTGCAGTTCATGGAGGGAAACCAGCAGTGGATGGATGCCTTCACTGCCTACAAGAAAAACTTTGCCTAGCCTGCAGGCGGAGCGTGGCAGGCGGGTAGCACCAGGATAGCGATGCCCCACATGATCCGCGTAATTTTAGCCCGGCTCACCGTTGATCTTTCCGAAGTGAGCCAGCGGCCAGTAGATCAGGTCAGCCTTGCCGATCGCCCCGGAGAAACTGGCGTAACCCCAGTTGCGGCTGTCGAAGCTGTTATTCCGGTTATCCCCCATCATGAACAGGTTACCCGGGGGGACGAGCACCGGGGGCTCGAAGTCGATTTTTGGTTTTGCCTTGATGTAGGGCTCGTTGAGCGGCTGTCCATTCACATACACAGTCCCGCCGCGCACCTCCACCCGGTCACCGGGCAGTCCGATTACCCGCTTGATCAGCGGTACCCCATGGCTGACCCCCGGCGGCGCCCAGAAAACGATCACGTCACCGCGCCGCAGTTGGTTTGGGTTGAAGAACAGCTTCTGCACAATCACCCGGTCACCGATCTGGATGGTCGGTTCCATGGAACCGCTCGGTATCACCCGCGCCTCCGCCACGTAACTTCTAATAACCAGCGCCAGGGCTACCGCTATCAACAGAGGCAGCACCCAGTCGGACCATAACCTGCGCAACATCAATTACCCCTCGCCTTGCTTCATAATTGAACAGGCGCGATTAGCGCCAGAGCTTCTACTTCTCCATGCGGGGGACGATTTCCTCTTTATCTTAATAGGGACTCTTGGGAGCAGGCTGGCCGGCAAAGAAATGCACTACACCAGCATAGACGCACCAGGCAACCCTGTTCTGGTAGGCTGGTTCGGTGAGGAGGATTCCCTCCCGGGGGTGGGACAGGAAGCCGGCCTCTACCACAATGGCCGGCCTTTTCAGGTCGCGCAGCACAAAGAAGTCCGCCCCCTTCGCCCACCGGTACTGCTCACCGAGAACGGCGATCAGTTCCTGTTGGACTAAGGCAGCCAGACGGTAGCTCTCATTGGAACGGGGATGGTAGAAGACCTGCGCCCCCTCACAGTCGGCCGAAGGGTAACTGTTCAGATGGATGCTGATAAAGATGTCGGCATGCTGCTTGTCCGCCAGACCCAGGCGCGCCTGCAATTCATCCCTGTTGCTCAGGCCGGGCAGATGTTCCCGATCTGTCAGGTCGTAGTCCCCCTCTCGGGTGAGCACGGCAGACGCCCCGGCCTGCCTGAACATGGCAGCCAGACGCTGGGCTATTTGCAGGTTGATATCCTTTTCCAAGACTCCAGCGCGGCTCACCGCCCCAGGATCGATCCCTCCGTGGCCAGGGTCGACCACGATTACTTTGCCGGCCACCGACCAGGACATGGCCTGCACTGCCCGGCGCTCCCGTGCCGCGACAGCATAGGGATAGCAGGCGCCACTCAGGAGCAATGCCAATAAGGAAACCAGCATCAAGCGCTGGTTGATTCTGAACACCCGTAAAAAAATAAATGGACGCATTCACACGCCTGCCCTCGTTCAACCCTCTTGCAAAATGTTATGCAGGGCGAAGTGGATTTATCCATTCAACTATTGCCATTACGCCAGTGGCAAGCCCTTGACCGGATCGACGGCAGAGCGGCAGGACCGCTCGCCGCTGTTAGCGCTTGGAGAACTGCGGCGCCTTCCGGGCCTTCTTCAAACCGTACTTTCTTCTCTCTTTCATGCGCGGGTCGCGAGTCAGAAAGCCGGCCTTCTTCAACGACGGCCGTAGTGCCGGGTCTACCTTGAGTAGCGCCCTGGCTATCCCCAGCCTGACTGCTCCTGCCTGGCCGGTGATTCCGCCACCCTCGACGCGGGCGATCACGTCAAAACGGGTAGCCGTACCGGTGATCTCCAACGGCTGCCTGAGCACCACCATCAGCGTGGGCTTAGCAAAGTATTGTTCCGCCTGGTGTCCGTTGATGTTGATCTGTCCCCCTCCGGGAACAATACGCACCCGGGCGATGGCAGTCTTTCTCCGTCCCGTACCCTGATACATCACTTGTGCCAAAATAACTCTCCTGCCTTTCAGCTATTTTCTGATCGTCCAAACTTCCGGCTTCTGTGCGGTGTGAGGATGAGCCGCTCCCCGGTAGACCCGCAACTTCCGGTAGATCTGGCGCCCCAGGCGATTGTGCATCAGCATGCCCCAGACGGCCTTTTCAATCGCCCTTTCCGGCTTGGTGCGCAACAGATCGGCATATTTCATCTGCTTCAAGCCGCCCGGATAACCGGTATGCCAGATATATAGCTTATTCTCCAGTTTCTTGCCCGTCAGATGCACCTTTTCGGCGTTGATCACCACAACGTGGTCACCCACGTCAACATTCGGAGTAAACTCTGGCTTGTACTTCCCCCGGAGAATGTTGGCCACTTCGCTAGCCAGCCGGCCCAGGGTCTTGCCATCCGCGTCGATCAGATACCACTTGCGGTCCTTTTCCTGCGGTTTGGCCATGTATGTATGCAATCCTGCTACCCCCTCTTGCTGCAACTGCGTCCTGATGTCTTGCTGATACAGTCCACAACAGAAATTATTTTAAGAAACCCGAGTGGCTGCTGTCAAGAACAACCACCGTATTTATATAACCCGCAACGGTTCAAACAACTGGCTGCATCTGCTGGTGATCAGGCCATCCGGTTCCTCCCTGTAGGCGATCCGCACTAGAAACAGCCCCCTGGGCGGCAGCGTCGGCCCGCCCTCACCTCGCGCCCCCGATGCCAGCAATTCTCCGATCCTTGCCGGATCGGCCCGGCCGAGTCCGATCTCCACCAACATGCCCGTCATCAGCCGTACCATCTTATATAGAAACCCGTTGGCAGCCACCCGAAAGCCGACCCAGTCGCCATTCCTAAAAACATTACTGGCAAATACCTGCCGTGCCGTACTTCTGGCGCTGCTGCCTACGGCCGAAAAGGCCTTGAAATCGTGGGTACCCCTAAAACAATCCGCTCCCTGTGCCATCCGCTCCTGATCGAGCGTCTGCGGGACGTGGTAGGAGTAATTGTGCCAGATCGCAGACCGTTGCTGGCGATTCAGGATCAAGTAGCAATACTCCTTAGCTTTGGCCGAGCACCTGGCGTGGAACGAGTCATCCACCTCCTCGGCGCTACTGATGGCCACATCCGACGGCAGCAATCCGTTCAGGGCTGCTGGCCAGCGCTCCGTCGGGATCCCGGACTCCGTGGCGAAGTTTACAACCTGCCCCAGAGCATGCACCCCGGCATCGGTGCGACCGGCGCCTACTGTCAGGTGCTCCACGCCGGTCAACTGTTCGAGGGCTGCATCCAGCACCCCCTGCACCGTGCGCAGGTTGGTACCAGTTTGCTTCTGCCAGCCGCTGAAACCAGTGCCCTCATACTCCAGGGTCAACTTAAGCCAGCGCTTCACCGGACCCCCGCCCTAAACGAGTTCCACAAGCGCCATCGAAGCGCCGTCCCCGCGGCGATAGCCCACCTTCATGATGCGGGTGTAGCCGCCGTTGCGCTCCTTGTACTTGGGAGCGATCTCGTCGAACAGCTTCTTGACCACGGTCTCGTCAAACAGGTAGGACAAGGCCTGCCGCTTAGCGTGCAGGTCGCCCCGCTTGCCCAGGCTAATCATCTGGTCGGCTATGCTCGCCAGTTCCTTAGCCCGCTGTTCGGTGGTCTCGATCCGCTCCTCCCTCAGCAGGGATGTTACAATATTTCTCAGCAGACTTCTGCGATGGTCGCTTCGAAACCCTAGTCTCCGGTACACTTCAGATCACCTCTTTTTTACATGACTGCTACTCGTCGATCTTCTTTAAGGACAGACCCAACTCGGACAACTTGGCGTCCACTTCCTCGAGGGATTTCTTGCCCAGGTTGCGCACCTTGATCATATCTTCCTCAGTACGCTGGATCAGGTCCTCCACCGTGTTGATGGCCGCCCGCTTCAGGCAGTTGTAAGAGCGCACCGATAGTTCGAGTTCTTCGATCGGCATGTCCAGGAGCCGTGACCGCTCGTCGATCTTCTTGTCCGGCAGCACTGGGTCCTCCTCCACCTTATCGGTGAGGCCGACAAACAGTCTGAAGCGCTCGATCAGATTGCGGGCTGCCAGGCTGACCGCCTCTTCCGGAGTGATGGTGCCGTTGCTCCAGACCTCCAGAGTCAGCTTGTCAAGGTCGGTCTGCTGGCCGACCCGGGTGTTCTCCACCGTGTAGTTGACCTTGTAGATGGGGGAGAAGATGGAGTCCACCGGGATCACCCCGATCGCCTGATCGCTTTCCTTGTTTTTCTCTGCCGGGACGTAGCCCCGGCCCTTTTTCACCGTCATTTCCATGAATAAGCGGCCGTCAGGCTCCAGGGTGGCAATGTGCAACTCCGGATTGAGAATGTCGATGTCCGAGCCGGCGATGATGTCACCGGCCGTGACCTCCCCCTCCTCCTTGGCCTCGATTCTGATGATCTGGGGCTCATCGCCGTGGTGTTTGATGGCCAATTCCTTCACGTTCAGCATGATGTCCGTGGTGTCATCACGCACCCCGGGGATGGTGCTGAATTCGTGGAGCACCCCTTCGATCTTTACGGTAGTCACTGCTGCTCCTACCAGAGAGGAGAGCAACACCCGCCGCAGGCTGTTGCCCAAGGTGGTGCCGTAACCCCGCTCCAATGGCTCGACAATAAACTTGCCATAGGTGCCGGAGCTTCCGTTTTTAATATGTTCTATGCGAGGTTTATCAAAGTCCAACAAGTGTCAGACCTCCTTTAGTGCAGGCGTGCCGACCCCGACCTCGACTCCGACCCACTGCGTGGGTACCCCGTCGTGGGTACCCCGCCTGAAGCGGAGCTTCAGAGCCTGCCCGCGCTCACTACTCTACTGATGAAGCTAAGCCTCAGAGCCTGATCCCATAAACTTTCTGAATTCCTTAACGGGAGTAAAGCTCCACGATCAGGTGTTCTTTGATCGGGGTGTCGATATCTTCCCTGGACGGGAACCCCTGTACGCGCACCCGCATTTTTTCCAGATCTACTTCCAGCCATGGTGGAGGAGTCTTATGAGCGGCAGTCTCCGCCAACTCAGAGAAGCGTGCCTGGTCCTTGCTCACCGGAGCAATCTCGATGATCTCCCCTACCTTGACCAGGTACGAGGGAATGCTGACGCGCCTGCTGTTTACCGTTATATGCCCATGTCTCACCATCTGGCGTGCTTCAGCCCGGGATGCCGCAAAACCGACCCGGTAGACCACGTTATCCAGTCGGCGCTCCAGCAATTGTAGCAGGTTCTCGCCAGTGATGCCTTTCTGCCGCTCGGCGATGCCAAAATAGCGGCTGAACTGACGTTCCAGAATCCCGTAGATCCGCCGGGTACGCTGTTTTTCCCGCAACTGCAGGCCGTATTCGGTCACTTTCTTGCGGCCCTGCCCCTTGTCTCCCGGAGCGTAACTGCGACGGTCGATGGCACATTTGGGAGTGTAGCAGCGGTCGCCCTTGAGGTACAACTTCATGCCTTCGCGGCGGCACAGGCGGCAGACAGCTCCTGTATATCTTGCCATATGTCCTTTTCCCTCCTTAAGTGTGCAGGCGTGCTGTTCGCCCACTCGGGCACTCCCGGGTACCCTCTGGGTACCCCTCTTGGAGTACCCCGCGCCCCGCTCGTAAACTGCGGTGCTAGGTCCGGTGGACCCGGCGCGGTGGGCACAGTCCCCCCTGATGCTCGCTTCGCTCACTACCTATAGTAAGCGAAGCTTCAGAGCCTGCCTTGTCTTAAATGTTTATACACGCCGTCTTTTGGGAGGCCGGCAGCCGTTATGTGGAACAGGGGTCACATCTTTAATGGTGCTGACTTCCAGACCAGCCGCCTGCAGCGATCTGATCGCTGCTTCCCGGCCCCCGCCGGGCCCCTTGACAAAAGCCTCCACCTGTTTCATCCCGTGTTCCATTGCCGTCTTAGCAGCTGATTCCGCAGCCAACTGAGCGGCAAAAGGAGTGCCCTTGCGGGTGCCCTTGAATCCCATCATGCCGGAGCTAGCCCAGGCGATGGCATTGCCGCCGGGATCGGTGATGGTGATGGTGGTGTTGTTGAAGGTTGACCGGATATGGGCCACCCCATGTTCAACGTTTTTTCTTTCCCTGCGTTTAGTCCTTGTCTGTCGCTTTGGCACCTTGATCCTCCTTTAGTGCAGGCGTGCTGTTCGCCTTCAGAGCCTGCCCTTTAGTGCAGGCGTGCTTTCAGCCTGAGGCTCAGCCGGGGATCCCACCGAAGGTGGGTCTGCCTGCCTTTCTCACTACTTCTTGCGGCGCACTCCCACAGTCCGGCGCGGGCCCTTCCGGGTTCTGGCATTGGTACGGGTACGCTGACCGCGTACCGGTAGCCCGCGGCGGTGGCGCAAGCCACGATAGGAGCCGATCTCGATCAGCCGCTTGACATTCATAGTATGTTCGCGGCGCAGATCACCCTCTACCTTGCACTCCTTGTCGATCACTTCCTGAAGCTTACCTACCTCTTCCTCGGTCAGGTCCTTGATCCGGGTGCTTGGGTTGATCCCGGTTTTTCTAACAACACCTGCCGCGGTGGTCTGGCCGATACCGTAGATATAGGTGAGAGCTGTTTCCACCCGTTTATCACGCGGTAAATCGACACCGGCGATTCTTGCCATCATCCAACCTCCTTATTGGGATGTGCGAGGTGAGAGGCGGGTGCCTGGAGCGTTTCCGCCCTGGGCACGGTGGGATTCTCGTTAGCATTGGCTCCGCGCCCCGCCCCTCCCTGAGGGAACCCGGACACCCGGGCACCCGGCCTTCTATTCCCACTTCCCACTTCTCAATTAGCCCTGCTTTTGCTTGTGCTTGGGGTTCTCACAGAGAACCATCACTCTGCCCTTGCGTCGAATGATCTTGCATTTTTCGCAGATCGTCTTGACAGAAGCTCGCACCTTCAAGTTAAACGCCCCCTTAATTACTACGAAAAACGGCGTATGTTTTTCTGATCGGCGGTTAAACTTATTTAAAACGATAGACAATCCGTCCGCGGGTCAGGTCATAAGGTGAAAGTTCCACGGTGACCTTATCGCCTGGCAGGATGCGGATAAAGTGCATCCTGATCTTGCCGGAAACATGGGCCAGTACCCGGTGTCCATTCTCCAACTCCACCCGGAACATGGCGTTGGGTAAGGCCTCGATCACTTTGCCCTCGACTTCGATTACATTTGTTTTTGACTTGGGCATATCATTTCTCTACCCCCCTCGTATCGGAATCATTGCCTACCACAGTCTGCATAAACCCGGCAATCACTTTACGAACCTCAACATTACCAACCTGCTGACCGGCTTCCCACTGCTGCGCCAGATGTTCCGCCACTGCTGGGTAAAACTGCAGGTGCTTGACATTCTTACGCTTGGGGTTTTCAATTCTACGCCTGTCTCCGTTTACGAGGTAGATAAAAGCATCATCTATGATCTCCAGAACGAGGTAGGGTACGCCCCGGTCGCGGCCACGTTTGGAAACTGCCAATTGCCCAACAACCGCATTGCTCACCACATTGCTCTCTTGAACCATCTCCCGCCTCCTTTAGCACAGGCCGTGCTGGGTATTGCTTGCGGCGCGCCTGAAGCGAAGCTTGAGAGCCTGCCTCTTAGAGCCGGGTGAGGATCTCCGGTACTCCCTCGGTGATCAGAACGGTGTGTTCAAAGTGGGCTGACAGGCTCTGATCCTTGGTTACTGCTGTCCACCCGTTGGACTGCAGCGCCACTTCATAGGTACCCACGCTGACCATCGGTTCAATGGCAATAACCATGCCTGGCTGCAACCGCGGCCCTAACCCGGTTTTGCCGTAGTTGGGCACCTGGGGCTCCTCATGCATGTGACTGCCAATACCATGCCCCACAAAGTCCCTGACCACCTGGTAGCCGTGGGATTCCACGTAATGCTGTACTGCAGCGGAGATATCCCCGATCCGGTGACCGGGTGTTGCCTGTTCGATCCCCTGGTACAAGGACTGCTCCGTTACCTGCATCAACTTGGCGGCCTCAGTAGAGACCTCTCCCACCGGAAAAGTCATGGAAGCATCACCATAGTATCCGTGGATCACCGAACCGATGTCAATGCTAATAATATCCCCTATTTCCAGTTTTCTTAAACCAGGAATCCCGTGGATAACCTCTTCGTTCACCGAGGCACAGATGCTGGCAGGGAACCCCTGGTATCCCAAAAACGCCGGCTCTGCTCCCGTCCTGCGCAGAAACTCTTCAGCAAACCGGTCAAGTTCACCGGTGGTAATCCCAGCCTTGACCTGCTTGCCTAACTCCTGCAAGGTCAGAGCGACGATCCGCCCGGCCTCCCGCATGTAGGAGATCTCCCGGGCTGACTTCAAGGTGATCATCGGCTAAGACTCCTTAACAGACCTGACATTGATGCCCATACCTCATCTATTCCCAGTTCGCCGTCCACTTCCTGCAGCACGCCACGCTGCTGATAGAACTCCAGCAGGGGCGCGGTCTGGTCGGCATAGACCCGCAGCCGGTCGCTGACCGTCTCGGCGGTGTCATCACTGCGCTGGTATAGTTCGCCGCCACAACGGTTGCAGACACCTGACTGCCTGGGCCTGTTGAATACCATGTGGTAGGTCGCCCCACATTGGCGACAGACCCGGCGCCCGGTCAGGCGCTCTAACAAGGCGGCTGGAGCCACTCTGATGTTCAGCACCAGGTCCAGTTTCATTCCCAGTTCGCCCAGCAGTTGCTCCAGGGCCTCCGCCTGGGGGATGGTACGGGGAAACCCGTCTAACAGGAATCCAGTTGCGCAGTCCGGCTCCTGCAGGCGCTCCCTGACGATTCCGATAGTGACCGCATCCGGCACCAGTGACCCGGCATCCAGGTACGACTTGGCCTGACGGCCAAGCTCGGTGCCCGCCTTGATCGCCGCCCGAAAAATATCTCCGGTAGCGATATGAGGTATTTTACAGTCCTCGGCAATGCGCTCCGCCTGGGTGCCCTTGCCAGCGCCAGGTGGGCCCATCAATAATATTCTCATCCTGGTATCTTCACTCCTCTGCCATTTTGGTCGTTGGCAGTTAGTCGTTGCAATCACCATTTCAGAGCCCGCCTACTTCATGAAACCCTGGTAATGCCGCATCAACAGGTGCGACTCGAACTGCTTCATCGTCTCCAGCGCCACGCCCACCACGATCAGCAGGGCTGTTCCCCCGAAATACAGGGAGGGGATGCCAGTGGCAGCGATCATGAAGTTTGGCAGCACCGCAATCAGCGCCAGGAAGATAGCGCCTACCAGGGTGAGCCTGGTCAGGATCCGGTTGATGTATTCACCGGTCGGCCGGCCCGGACGCAGACCCGGTATGAAACCGCCGTATTTCTTCAAGTTGTCGGCCACGTCCATCGGGTTAAAGATGATCGCCGTGTAAAAGTAGGTGAAGAAGATGATCAGTAAAGCGTACAGTATGGAGTTGATCGGTTTCCCAAACTGTAAATTGACGGTGACCCATTGCGCCCAGGCGTATTTGGTCATCCACTGGGCAATCTGCACCGGAAACATCAGGATCGACATGGCGAAGATGATCGGAATCACGCCCCCCTGATTGACCCGCAGTGGGATGTGCGTACTCTGACCACCGTAGACCTTGCGCCCCATCACCCGCTTGGCGTACTGCACCGGGATCCGGCGCTGGCCTTCATTGACGGCAACCACGGCGGCGATCACCAACAACCCCAGGATTACTAACGAGCCCACGCTCCAGTAGGAGATGGTGCCCGCCTGCAACTGGGTGAAGGTATTCACCGCTCCGGCCGGCAGCCGTGAGACGATGCCGGCGAAGATGATCAGCGAGATGCCATTCCCGATCCCCTTCTCGGTGATCAACTCACCCAGCCACATCAATACGGCTGTTCCTGCGGTCAGGGTGACGGAGATCAGCAGGTAGGAACCGATGCCCGGGTGCAGCAGTACAACTTGACCTCCGGTGAGGCTGGTCGGCCGTCCAAGGGCGATCGACATACCGATGGCCTGGATAAATCCGAGCACTACGGTACCGTAGCGTGTGTACTGCGTGATGATCTTCCGCCCGGCCTCCCCCTCCTTGGAGAGCTGCTCCAGCCGGGGGATGACTATGGTCAACAACTGAATGATGATCGAGGCGTTGATGTATGGCGTGATGCTCATGGCAAAAACGGTCAGCTTTTTAAAGGCTCCACCGGAGATCATGTCAAAAAATCCGAAAAACTGCCCGGATAACATCTTCGCCAACGCATCATGGTTGATGCCAGGCACGGGGATATGTGCCCCGATCCGGAAGACCAGGAACATCAGCAGGGTGAACAGCACCTTGCGCCGGAGATCGCCCAGCTTCCAGGCACCCGTGATCGATTCGAACATCTAGATCACCTCAACCTTGCCGCCGGCAGCTGTGATTTTCTCCACAGCTCCCTTGCTGGCGCCGTGCACCTTGATGGTCAAGGGGCGGTCTATTGCGCCATGGCCCAGAAGTTTGATCCGGAGATCGCGATTCCTGACAAATCCCTCTTCGAAGAGAAGGTCCGGTGTGACCTCAGTTCCAGGCGCCAGTTGGTTCAGGTCTCTGATATTGACCACAGCCATCTCTTCACGATGGATGTTGGTAAACCCCCGCTTGGGGATACGCCGCGACAGCGGCATCTGCCCGCCTTCAAAACCACGGCGCACACCGCCTCCGGACCGGGCCTTCTGCCCCTTGTGCCCTCTCCCGGAGGTCTTGCCAAGGCCGGATCCGATGCCCTGGCCCTTGCGAGTACTTTTAGTCCGGGATCCCGCTGCAGGACTTAGATCATGCAACCTCATGCCTTCTTCTCCCCTTCCTGCCGCGCCACCGGTGCTACTGCCACCAGGTGCTGGACGTGCCTGATCATGCCCCGGATCGACGGCTGGTCGGCCTGGATCACCGAACTGTTCATCTTACCCAAGCCCAGGGCCCGCAACACCTTACGCTGCTGCTTCGGATAGCCGATCGGGCTACGGACCAGGGTGATCTGCAACATATCTGACACTGTCAATTCCTCCTATGGATGCATGATGCCGAAGTCAGATCTGTCCTTCCAATCGCTTTTCTACCTCTGACCTCTTGCTTCCGGCATCCGATACTGCCTGTTTACCCGATTAATTCCTCGACAGTCTTGCCGCGGAACCTGGCAACATCTTCGACCCGCTTCAAGCCCTTGAGGCCTTCAATGGTCGCGTGCACCATGTTATGGGAATTGGAGGAGCCCAGGGACTTGGTTAGGATGTCCTTGATCCCTGCCGCTTCCAACACTGCACGCACCGGGCCACCTGCAATCACGCCAGTACCGGGGGAAGCTGGCTTCAGCAGCACTTTGCCGGCGCCAAACTCGCCGGTGATCATGTGGGGAATACTCGTGCCCTTCATGGGGATCTCGATCATGCTCTTCTTGGCATCCTCGATCCCCTTCCTGATGGCCTCCGGCACCTCTCCGGCCTTACCCAGACCAGCGCCTACGTGTCCCTGGCCGTCGCCCACGACTATCAGAGCGCTAAAACTGAACCTGCGGCCGCCCTTGACCACTTTGGCAACCCGGTTGATCGTCACTACTTTTTCTGTTAACTCCAGAGCGTTGGGATCAATACGCAAAACAACGATTCCTCCCTTGACCTCTAGAAATCCAGGCCTTGTTCCCGGGCCGCCTCAGCAAGTGCAGCAACCCGACCATGGTAAAGATTGCCACCCCGGTCAAACACAACCTTGGTGATACCCTGCGCCAGCGCCCGTTCGGCAATCAACTTGCCAATACCGCGAGCGGCCTCGGTGTTCTTCCTGCTGCCCTCGCCCACACGGAACTCCGGAGCTAGAGTGGAGACAGCAACCAGCGTCCGGCCCTGTACATCGTCAATCACCTGGGCGTAGATATGATTGAGGCTCCTGTACACACACAGCCGTGGCCGTTCCAGAGTGCCGAACACCTTTTTCCGGACCCGGACGTGCTTACGTTGGCGAATTTCCTGACGTGTCTCTCTTGGCATTCTACGTCACCCCTTACTTCTTGCCCTTTACGCCTGCTTTGCCAACCTTGCGCCTGATCACTTCATCCTCATACTTGATGCCCTTGCCCTTATAGGGTTCTGGCTTGCGTACCGCCCGGATCTTCGCCGCCAAGGCGCCCACCTGTTCCTTATCGATGCCATTGACGCTGATCCTGTTCGGTGCTGGCACCTCAACACTCAGGTTGTTGCCCGGGTCGATCTCTACTGTATGGGCATAGCCCACTGTGAGCACCAGTTTGTCGCCCTGTTTGGCAGCCCGGTAACCGACACCCACCAACTCCAATTTACGGGTAAAGCCCTTGGTCACGCCGTCCACCATATTCTGCAACAACGCTCGGGTCAACCCATGCAACGCCCGGTGCTGTTTCTCGTCCGACGGCCGGGTGACCACCAGTGCGGTCTCCTCGCGGGTGATCCCAATTGCCGGATGCATCTCTCGCTTCAGCATCCCTTTGGGGCCCTTGATCTCCACCAGGTTACCGTCGATCTTCACATCTACTCCTGCCGGTATTGTCACCGGAAGACGTCCCACCCTGGACATGGCGTCACCTCCCTTACCAAATGTAGCAGATAACTTCTCCGCCCAAACCGTCCAGTCTGGCCTTCTTATCCGTCATCAGGCCTTTGGGGGTCGAAATGATAGCGATCCCCAGGCCGCCTAGCACCTTCGGAACCTCATCCTTCTGTACGTATACACGCAAACCCGGTTTGCTGATCCGCTTCAGTCCGGTGAGGACCTTCGTCTTATTGGGTCCGTACTTCAGGTAGAGGCGCAGGATTCCCTGTTTGCCATCGTCGATCTTGTCATAGTTCCGTACGAAACCCTCATTCTTCAAAATCTCGGCCAGTGCCCGCTTCATCCTGGAATTGGGGATCTCTACGCGCTCCTTGTTGGCCTGGTTCGCGTTGCGGATGCGGGTTAAGAAATCTGCAATCGGGTCTGTCAACATCTGTGTTTCAGAGCCTCCTTTGTGCCGCTTTACCAGCTGGCCTTGACCACGCCGGGGATCTGCCCCTTGAAAACCAGTTCCCGGAAACAGATACGGCACATTCCATATTTACGCAGGTAGGCGCGCGGCCGCCCACAAAGCTTGCAGCGGTTATAGGCCCGGACCTTGAACTTCGATGGTCTCATTTGCTTGGCAATCAAAGATTTTTTGGCCACTTACATCCCTCCTTAATCGGACGCCGGAAGTCGGATTCAGATTGGATCCATCTACTGGCTTGCCCCCGGGTTTTCAGATATCCTTTCAGGCTTTTAACGGCTTTTTCTGACCTCGTGCATCTGCCCTCTGCAATGGTCAGCTTTCCCGGAAGGGCATGCCTACCAGACGGAGTAGATCCCGCGCTTCCTCATCGGTCTTTGCGGTGGTTACCACGACAATATCCATTCCCCTGGTCTTGTCGATCTTATCGTAATCGATCTCCGGGAAGATCACCTGCTCCCTGAGCCCCAGAGTATAATTACCCCGTCCGTCGAAGGACTTGGGCGAAACCCCCCGGAAGTCACGCACCCTGGGCAGAACTACGCTGACCAGCTTGTCGACGAAGTCGTACATGCGGTTGCCCCGCAGGGTGACCTTGCAACCGATCTTCATGCCCTCACGCAGCTTGAAGGCTGCGATGGACTTGCGCGCCTTGGTCACCACCGGACGCTGGCCGGTGATGGTGGTCATATCTTTCACCGCCGCTTCCAGCGACTTGGGATTCTGAATAGCTTCGCCGACGCCCATATTGACGACAACCTTTTCCAGGGCGGGCACCTGCATCACGTTTTTATAATTGAACTTCTTCACCATCTGGGGAACGATCTCCTGACGGTAGCGTTCTTTCAGCCCCATCACCCACTGCCTCCTTAACCACAAGCCTCTACTGCTTGTCGATAATTTCCCCGCACTTCTTGCAAGCCCGGTAGTATTTCTGGTCTACCAGCTTCTTCGCCACACGGGTTGGCTGACTGCACTTGCTGCAGACCAGCATCACGTTGGAACCGGCGATCGGGGCTTCCTTTTCCACGATCCCCCCCTGCGGCAGCGAACGGGTGGGGCGGCTGTGGCGCTTGGCAACATTTACCCCCTCGACGATCACCCTCTGGGTGGCGGGATAGACCTGGATCACCTTGCCCCGCTTGCCCGCATTCTTCCCCGCCAACACCAACACTGTATCGCCCTTGCGTACATGAACCTTATGCTGTATCATCTATTCCCTTCACCTCCGCCTGTGCCTCTCATTAGAGCACCTCTGGCGCCAGAGAAACGATCTTCATGAAATCCTTGTCCCGCAACTCCCTGGCTACCGGGCCGAAGATACGCGTCCCGCGAGGGTTTTTCTGGTCGTTGATAATTACTGCCGCGTTCTCGCTAAATTTGATATACGAACCGTCCGGGCGGCGGATCTCCTTGCGGGTTCTGACCACCACCGCCGTCACCACTTCGCCCTTTTTGACCATGCCACCGGGGCTGGCCTCTTTCACGGAGCAGACGATGATGTCGCCGACCGAGGCATAACGGCGCAGGGATCCTCCCATCACCCGAATGCACATCAGCCGCTTAGCGCCGGTATTGTCTCCGGCTCTAAGTATTGTTTGCGGCTGTATCACCTGGGACTGCCCCCTTTCCGGTCATGCCCCTGTCGGCAGCCCGGGCCAGGATCTCGGACACCCGCCACCGCTTATCCTTGCTCAGCGGACGCGTCTCCATGATTCTCACCTTGTCCCCTACCTTGCAGGCGTTGGTCTCGTCATGGGCCATGAACTTTTTTGACCGGGTTATCGTCCGCCCGTAAAGGGGATGCCGGACCCTGGTTTCCACCAGCACGACCGCGGTCTTATCCATCTTATCGCTTACTACGGTTCCAATACGTGTTTTGCGCTGTGCTCGCTCACTCACCCGCGCCACCCCCTATCAACCTTGACTTACTTGAACATCCCCGGTGCGCAGGGCGCGCTGCCGGTCCGATCTTTCCCGGTCCAATTCTCGCTCTCTGACAATGGTCTTGGTGCGGGCAAAGGCCCGGTGTACATCCCGGATCCGCATGGGGTTTTCCAACTGCCCTGTAGCCATCTGGAAACGAAGCCGAAACAGCTCATCCTTCAAATCGAGCAGCTTTTTCTCCAGCTCGTCATCGGTCAGGTCCCGCAGATCCTTAGCCTTCTGTACCGGCATCACTACCACCCGCTTCCTGCCGTTTTATAAATTTGGTCTTGATTGGAAGCTTATGACCCGCCAGGCGCATGGCCTCCCGGGCTTCCTCTTCCGGCACCCCGGCCAACTCGAACAGCACCCGGCCCGGTTTGACCACGGCCACCCAGAAATCGGGCGCTCCTTTACCGCTTCCCATTCTGGTCTCAGCCGGCTTGGCAGTAACCGGCTGGTCCGGAAAGATCTTGATCCATACTTTACCGCCTCTTTTGACGTGCCTGGTCATGGCGATACGGGCGGCCTCGATCTGGCGGGCGCTGATCCAGCCTGCTTCCAGAGCCTGTAGGGCGTATTCTCCAAACATGACCTCGAAGCCCCGGTTGATCTTACCGGTTGGCCAGCGCAGATGCTGTTTGCGATAGATAACCCGCTTCGGCATCAACATGGTTAACCCTCGCCCCCTTCAGCCCCGGTCGGGTTCCCACCCGGCGGGTTCCCCACCCGTTCCGGGTTCCCGGCGGGCGGGTTCTCGGCAGGCGCTACGCGTTTCTTCTTTTCAGGAAGAATCTCGCCCCGGTAAAGCTTCACCTTGACCCCGATCTTGCCGTAGGTGGTGCTGGCTTCAGCAAAACCGTAATCGATATCGGCCCGCAGAGTCTGAAGGGGGACCTTGCCTTCGGCGTGCCATTCACTACGAGCCATTTCAGCCCCACCCAGGCGCCCGTTGACACCGATCCGGATACCCTGAGCGCCCATGCGCATGGAGCGGGATACTGCCTGTTTGATTGCCCGGCGAAAAGCGATACGCTTCTCCAACTGGGCGGCCACATTTTCAGCCACCAACTGAGCCTCCAGTTCCGGACGCTTGATCTCCATGATATTGACGTTGACCTGCTTGCCGGTGATCCGCTCCAGATCTTTCCGCAGCAACTCCACCTCGGTCCCGCCCCGACCAATGACGATGCCTGGTTTGGCAGTATGAATGGTGAGGCGTACGCGGTTGGCCGCCCTTTCGATCTCGACCCGGGAGACGCCGGCCACGAACAGTTTCTTCTTGATATAGTTGCGCAGGGCGATGTCCTCGTGGAGCAGATCGCGATAATTTCTGCCCGCATACCACTTGGAATCCCAATCCCTAATGATTCCCAGCCTGAATCCGATCGGGTTTACCTTTTGCCCCACTGCCTACCCCTCCTTTCCATCAGCTACTACCACGGTAATGTGACAAGTCCTGCGGCGTTTTACATCAGCCCGGCCCCGAGCCCTGGGCCGGACCCGCTTGAGCGTCGGCCCCTCGTCGATGCAGATCGTCTTGATGAAGAGTTCGTCTGCATTCAGCTTGTGGTTGTGTTCGGCGTTGGCCTGAGCCGAACGTACCACCTTGGAGACCGGCAGTGCCGCCCCCTGAGGGGTAAAGCGCAGAATAGCCAGCGCATCATTGACCCTCTTGCCACGCACCAGGGCAGCCACCAGGCGCACCTTGCGCGGCGCTATCCAGATGTAGCGCGCGACGGCCCTTGTTTCCACGGCTGTTCACCCCTTCTATTTCAGTGATGTTGAGCGTTCCGTATGCGCACCATGGCCGCGGAAGGTCCGGGTCGGCGCAAATTCGCCCAGCTTATGGCCTACCATGTCTTCGGTGATGTAGATGGGAATATGCCGCCGCCCATCGTGCACGGCTATGGTGTGTCCTACAAACTCCGGGAACACGGTCGAACGCCGGGACCAGGTCTTGAAAACCCTTTTGGCGCCCTTCTCATTCATGTCGTTGATCCGGTTCAACAGTCCCTGTTCGCAGTACGGTCCTTTTTTGAGAGAACGGCCCACTGCTAGTTTCCCTCCTTAAGCGCCGCTACTTGGTGCGCCGCTTGACGATCATTTTATCTGAAGCCTTCTTCTTGCGCCGTGTCTTGGCGCCCAATGCCGGCTTGCCCCAAGGTGTACACGGATTGCGCCCGATCGGTGAGCGGCCCTCGCCACCACCATGCGGGTGATCAACTGGATTCATCGCGGAGCCGCGCACTGTCGGCCTGATTCCCTTCCAGCGAGTACGGCCGGCCTTGCCGACACTGACGTTCTCGAAGTCCAGGTTGCCGACCTGGCCAATAGTCGCCCGGCATCGGATATGCACTAACCTCACCTCTCCGGAAGGCATCCGAATGTGGGCATAATCTCCCTCTTTGGCCATCAGCTGGGCAACTCCCCCCGCTGAGCGCACCATCTGGCCGCCCCGGCCGGGATTCAACTCGATGTTGTGCAACAGCGTACCGGTGGGAATATTTTTCAGTGGCAACGCGTTACCCGGCTTGATGTCCACGTCAACACCCGAAATTAAGGTATCTCCCACTTTCAGACCGAGGGGCGCCAGGATGTAGCGTTTCTCCCCATCGGCGTAATGCAGCAGGGCGATGTTCGCCGAGCGGTTGGGATCATATTCCAGAGTCGCTACCTTGGCCGGAATGCCGTCCTTGTCCCGCTTAAAATCGATCACCCGGTAAAAACGCTTCTGCCCGCCGCCACGGTGCCGCACCGAGATGCGGCCCATATTGTTGCGCCCGGCCTTCTTGCGGAGCGGCTCCAACAGCGAGCGTTCCGGCTTGTCGGTGGTCAGCTCTTCATAAGTCAGAACGGCCATCTGGCGCCGGCCAGGGGATGTTGGCTTGTATTTCTTGATGGGCATTGCCTTTCCCTCCTATAATGCAGGCTGTTTGGGAAGTCTGAGGAGTGAAGCATCCCGCTTCGCACTTCTCTTTAGAGCAGCCCTTCAAAGATCTCGATCTTATCGCCCGGGCGCAGGGAGACAACCGCCTTCTTGCGATCCGGCCGGAACCCCTCCGGAGAGCGCCCGACCTTCCTTCTCTTCCCCTTGAGGTTGGCGGTGTTGACTGCCAGCACCTGCACCTTGAATAAAGCCTGTACTGCCTGTTTGATCTCGATCTTGTTCGACTTCGGATTAACGTAAAAAGTATACTTGTTCTCGTTCTTGACCAGATCCATGGCCTTCTCTGTCACCACGGGTTTTAGCAGTGTGTCCTGCGGGCTACGCATCAGCCAACACCTCCCCCAACCGGTCCAGGGCGCCCCGGGTAAAGACGATCTTATCTGCGGCCAACAAGTTGTAGACATTGACCTGGTCAGCCGTTGTGCACCATACGCCCGGCAAGTTGTTGGTGACACGTTCCAGCAGCAACTGGCGCTCGCCGGTAACTAGCATGGCCCCGGCGCTGACCTCGATCGCTTTGAGCAGACCGGCCATGACCTTGGTCTTCAGCTCGGTGATCGCAAACCCCTCGATCACGATCACATCCCCTGCTCCAGCCCGGGCTGCCAGGGCGGACTTCAGGGCCAGCCGGCGCATCTTCTTGGGCAATGCCTGAGTATACTTGCGGGGGTGCGGCCCAAATACGATGCCGCCACCACGCCACAGCGGCGTCCGGATGCTTCCGACGCGTGCCCGGCCAGTCCCCTTCTGGCGCCAGGGTTTGCGAGTGGAACCCTGGACTTCGCCCCGGGTCTTGGTGTCCGCAGTGCCCAGGCGCTGGTTCGCCAGGTGGCGCACCACGGCCTGGTGCATCACAGCCTCGTGCACGGGTGTTCCGAATACCTGTTCACTCAGGTCGAGGTCGCCTACCCGGTCTCCATTGGCGTTGTATAAAACAGCTTTAGGCATGATCATTAGCTCCTTTCCGGCTAGCGCAGCGAATCCCTGATCAGAATCAGCCCGACCCTCGGGCCGGGGACCGCGCCCCTGAGCAGTAAAAGGTTGCGTGCCGAGTCCACCCGGACCACTCTTAGGTGCTGAACTGTAACCGCCTCGCCGCCCATTCGTCCGGGCAGCTTGCGCCCCTTAAAAACCCGGGCGGGGCCCTTTGCTCCCAAGGAGCCGGGCCGGCGGTGGTACTTGGAGCCGTGCTTCATGGGGCCACGGTGCATGTTGTGTCTCTTGATGCCGCCGGCAAAGCCCTTGCCCTTGGAAATACCGCGGACATCCACATAATCGCCGGGGCTGAAGACATCAACCTTAATCTCCTGGCCAACTGCGAATTCTTTGAGATCCTCGGCTGACACCCGGATCTCCCGCAAAAAGCGCTGCGGCTTAACTTTCACTTTAGTAAACTGGCCACGCAGGGGGCGGGTCAACTTCTCGGCTCGCACCTCTTCATGACCCAACTGCAGGGCAGCATAGCCATCCCGCTCCGGGGTCCTGATGTTGACAACAGTACACGGCCCGGCCTCGATCACCGTCACCGGGATGGCCTTGCCCTGTTCGTCGAAGACCTGCGTCATGCCAACTTTTCTTCCGAGCATTCCTTTGCGCAACTGTTTCACCTCCACGTTCTACCGCACCCGGCGGGTTCCCTACCCACCAAGGCGGGTACCGGGTGCCGTGCCGTGCCCGCTTGGGCGGGCATCCGGGCGGGTACCCGGCTGGCGACGGGTGTGGGCACTCAGCACACCTGATCTTCGCTTCGCTCACAAGCAAGGTAGCCGGCCTTGCGCCCCGTCAAAGCTTGATCTCGATATCAACTCCGGCCGGAAGGTCAAGACGCATGAGAGCGTCGATCGTCTTCGGAGTTGGTTCCAAGATGTCAATCAACCGCTTATGGGTGCGCATCTCGAACTGTTCCCGGGCGTCCTTGTTCACGTGCGGAGAACTCAGCACCGTGATGATGCTCTTCTCCGTCGGCAGGGGGACCGGGCCCGAGATTGTCGCCCCTGTTCGCTGGGCTGTCTCGACGATCTTCTGCGCCGACTGGTCGAGTATTTTATGGTCAAAAGCCTTTAATCTAATGCGGATCTTCTGACGCGCCATGTATATTCCTCCTCAAGATCACCACGATGGCCCATCGAACGTCTTAGCAGTTAATAGGCCATTCACACCATCAGCCTGTAATGATGCCCGTAACGACACCAGATCCCACGGTGCGGCCGCCCTCACGGATAGCAAACCGCAGCCCTTCCTCGATGGCGATCGGGGTGATCAGTTCCACATCCATGTTAATGTTGTCGCCGGGCATAACCATCTCCACTCCCTCAGGAAGCTTGACGACTCCGGTGACGTCGGTGGTCCGGAAATAGAACTGCGGGCGGTAACCCTGGAAGAATGGGGTGTGACGGCCTCCTTCTTCCTTGGTCAGGACGTAGACCTGGCCCTTGAACTTGGTATGCGGCTTGATAGAACCCGGTTTGGCGATCACCATGCCGCGCTCCACGTCTTTTCGGTCGACGCCTCTGAGCAGCACGCCGATGTTGTCGCCGGCGATGCCCTGATCCAGCATCTTCCGGAACATCTCCACGCCTGTGACTACGACCTTGCGTGATTCCTCGTGCAGGCCGATCAATTCGACCTCTTCCTGCACCTTGACAGTGCCGCGATCGATTCTGCCGGTGACCACAGTGCCGCGGCCGGTGATGGTGAAGACGTCCTCTATGGCCATCATAAACGGCTTGTCGGTAGCGCGCTCCGGAGTCGGAATATAGGAGTCTACTGCGTCCAACAGCTTCTGAATGGAACCGCAGGCCTCGCATTCCGGCTTGCCACAGCCGCATTCCATGGCCTTGAGGGCGCTGCCGACAATGATCGGGATCTCGTCGCCGGGGTATTCATATTCGCTGAGCAGTTCCCGAACTTCCAACTCGACCAGTTCCATCAGTTCAGGGTCATCGACCATGTCTGCCTTGTTCAGATAGACCACGATGTGCTTGACGCCGACCTGACGAGCCAGCAGGATGTGTTCCCGGGTCTGAGGCATGGGGCCGTCGGCGGCTGAGACTACCAGGATCGCTCCGTCCATCTGGGCGGCGCCGGTGATCATGTTCTTGATGTAGTCGGCGTGGCCGGGGCAGTCAACGTGAGCATAGTGCCGCTTCTCGGTTTCATATTCCACGTGGGCGATAGCGATGGTAATGCCGCGCTCCCGCTCTTCCGGGGCCTTGTCAATTTCACCATAAGCAGTCGCCGAAGCCAGGCCCTTCTTGCTCAGGCAGATAGTGATGGCTGCGGTGAGGGTGGTCTTGCCGTGGTCCACGTGACCGATCGTCCCGATGTTGACGTGCGGCTTGGTGCGCTCGTACTTCTTCTTAGCCATTCAGATCATTCCTTCCCTTCTTAATTGGTAAAGATTATTTGAGCTTGTTAGATGCTCATGCAATCCCCTCGCCGCGGAAAAAGGATCTCTGAAACGGCGGGGGGCACCTGCTCGTAATTAGAGTACTGCATCACGTAAGTGCCCCGTCCCTGGGTCAGGGACCGCAGGTCGGTGGAGTAGCCGAACATGGCAGCCAGGGGCACATAACCCCGAATTGCCTGGATCGGGCCCCTGATCTCGGTGGCCACGACCCGGCCGCGCCGGGCGTTGAGGTCGCCGATCACCTCGCCCAGGTAGTCCTGCGGGACGGTGATCTCAATGCTCATGACCGGCTCCAGTAACACCGGGGCACCTTTTTCAGCAGCTGAACGGAATCCTAGGGCGCCGGCGATTTTGAAGGCAATCTCCGAGGAGTCTACCTCGTGGTAGGAACCCCCGGTCAGCGTCGCCTTGATGTCCACCATCTGGTAGCCGGACAACACTCCATTTTCCAAGGCTTCCTTGACCCCGGCATTCACTGCCGGAATAAATTCCTGAGGAATGACGCCACTAGTAATGGCATCCACAAACTCGTAGCCAGTTCCAGAGGGTAGCGGTTCTAACTCCAACAGCACGTGGCCGTACTGGCCGCGGCCACCGGTCTGGCGGATAAAACGGCCCTCCCCTTTACACCTGCGGGTGATGGTTTCCTTGTATGCTACCTGGGGTTTGCCTACGTAAGCGTCCACATTGAACTCCCGGAACAGGCGGTCGACGATAATTTCCAAGTGTAATTCGCCCATCCCGGCGATCATAGCCTGGCCGGTTTCCTTATCAGTATAGGAACGGAAGGTGGGATCTTCTTCTGCAAGGCGGTATAAGGCGGCGCCCATCTTGTCCTGATCAGCCTTAGTCTTGGGCTCGATGGCAATAGAAATGACCGGCTCGGGAAAGCTCATCTGTTCCAATATCACCGGTTGGGCCTCGGCACACAGAGTATCCCCGGTGACCGTTTCCTTAAGGCCAACCGCAGCAGCGATCTCTCCAGAGAAGACCTCTTGCACGTCCTCCCGGTGGTTGGCGTGCATCTTTACCAACCGCCCCATCCGCTCCCGCTTGCCTTTGGTGGCATTGTAGACCGTCTTCCCGGACTGCAGCACCCCGGCATAGACCCGAATAAACACCAGCTTGCCCGAGTATGGATCTGTTTGTACTTTGAAAGCCAGGGCAGTCAAGGGCTGATCATCTCCCGGTTGCCGCTCTATTGTGGCACCCGTCTTGGGGTCGGTCCCCTTGATCGGTGGTATATCCAGCGGCGACGGAAGATAGTCCACTACTGCATCGAGTAGCGGCTGAACACCCTTGTTCCGCTTGGAGGCTCCGCAGAGCACCGGCACGAACCGGCAGACCAGGGTACCCTTGCGGATGACCGCCCGGATCTCCTGATTGTTGATCGGCTCGCCTTCCAGGTACTTGACCATCAGGTCCTCATCCAGCTCCGCCAGTGCTTCCAACAATTGGTCCCGGTAGCGCCGCGCTTTTTCTGCGTATTCCGGAGGAACGTCGACGGTGTTAGCCACTTCTCCGAGTTCATCCTGATAGATGATTGCCTTATTCGTCACCAGGTCGATCACACCCTGAAAAGAGTCCTCACTCCCGATGGGCAGCTGAACCGGCACCGCATTCGCCTGCAATCGCTCCTGGATACTGGCAGTAGAGCGGTAGAAGTCGGCGCCCACCCGGTCCATCTTGTTCAGGTAGGCAATTCGGGGAATGTGGTACTCATCAGCCTGTCGCCAGACCGTCTCAGACTGGGGCTCGACACCGGCGACGGCGTCAAACACCGCGATCGCTCCGTCAAGCACCCGTAAACAGCGCTCTACTTCCGCTGTAAAGTCCACGTGTCCGGGCGTGTCGATCAGGTGAATAATAAAATCACGCCATGAGCAGGTTGTTGCAGCCGAGGTAATGGTGATGCCCCGCTCCTGTTCCTGGATCATCCAGTCCATGGTGGCGGATCCCTCATCTACTTCTCCGATCCGGCTAACCCGACCGGTATAGAAAAGCATCCGTTCCGTGGTGGTCGTCTTGCCGGCGTCAATGTGCGCCATGATCCCGATATTGCGTATCCGTTCCAGCTCAACCTCACGCGCCATGCATTATCCCTCCTTTCCGTCCAGATTTCGGATCCTGATGCAAAGCAAGCCTGTTTCCGACCTGGTGTTTTACCAGCGGTAATGGGCGAAGGCTTTATTGGCCTCTGCCATCTTGTGAGTGTCTTCCCGCTTCTTTACGGTGCTGCCAATGCCATTGGCCGCGTCCATGATCTCCCCCGCCAGATTCTCTTCCATACTCTTTCCGGAGCGGGCGCGCGAATAGTTGACCAGCCACCTAATCGCCAGGGTCAACCGGCGGTCCGAGCGCACCTCGATCGGCACTTGATAGTTGGCGCCGCCGACGCGCCGGGCCTTTACTTCCAACACCGGCATGATATTCTTCATGGCCTGCTCGAAGACCTCCAGGGGTTCCCGCTTGGTCTTCTCCTTGACGATCTTCAGGGCGTCATAACAGATCCGCTCGGCGATGCTCTTCTTGCCATCCCACATCACCTTATTGACCAGCTTGCTAAAGACCTTGCTTCCGTACAGCGGATCAGCTAGTACCTCCCGCTTTTCTGTAATACCGCGGCGTGGCAAAAACATCCCTCCTTATCCCTTTGCTGCCTTCGGCCGTTTCGTCCCATATTTCGATCGGCCTCTGTTCCTGTTCTGCGTACCCCCGGTATCCAGGGTTCCCCTAATAATGTGATAGCGCACACCCGGCAGATCCTTCACCCTTCCGCCCCTGACCATCACCACCGAGTGTTCCTGGAGATTATGGCCAATGCCGGGGATGTAAGCTGTGACCTCAATACCATTGGTGAGCCGCACCCGGGCCACCTTGCGGAGGGCAGAATTCGGCTTCTTTGGCGTAGTCGTATAAACACGGGTACACACGCCCCGTTTCTGGGCACAGTTTTTCAAAGCCGGTGCAGTTGACTTCTTCTTGATCACCTTGCGGCCTTTACGCACTAACTGGTTTAATGTCGGCACCTGAACACCTCCTTATTTTGGGATGTGCGAGGTGTGAAGTTACTCACTTCGCACCTCCCGCTTCTCACTTCTTTTATCGCAGGGTCGCCGCAGCAGCCGCTCCTACCTTGATGCCGCAGGTCTTGCCCAACTCAGACATGGAATCGACCATCACCAACTCCAGGCTCTTCTCGCCGCATAACTTGATGATCGGGGAGATCACCCGCTCATCCGCGTCCTTGGCGACATAGACCACCTGGGTCTGGTCCTTCTCGATCGCCTTCTGGGTCTGTTTGGTCCCTACCACTTTGTTGCGGGTATTGATCAGTCTTTCCATCGTTCTTTCACATCCTGCCGACCCCGGCCTGCCGGTTTGTGACAGGCTGGTAGAAACTTAGAAATTCGCACAAAACTGATTTTAACATCTTTCCAATTAAGCTGTCAATCTAAAACACAGAATTGTGTTGATCTTACATCCCCAGGGATGAAATCTCCGGCGTTTGGCGTCCCACCCGCTCGGGTGCTGAGTCCGGTGAGTGCCCCGCCACTTCTCCGTTGGGCGCCCCGGACTCCTTGGCTGCGGCAGCCTCGCCCTGCCCCGCCGGCTGGGCGTTCGCCTCCGCCGCGGCGGCCTCCGGTTCGCCCTCCACGGTGATTTTCAGGTAGCGGTAACAGGGGGTGCCCGTACCCGCCGGGATCAGTTTGCCGATGATCACATTCTCTTTCAGTCCTAGTAACGGGTCGCTCTTGCCCTTGATCGCCGCCTCGGTTAGCACTCTGGTGGTCTCCTGGAAGGAGGCCGCGGACAGGAAGGAATCGGTAGCCAGAGAGGACTTGGTGATCCCCAGTACCACCGGTTTGGCCGTGGCTGGCTCAGTGCCGGCAGCAATCTGCCGCCTGTTCACATCCTCGAAATCAAAAATCTCGATCAGCCCACCGGGCAGCAGCTCGGTGTCCCCGGACTCTTCTATCTTGACCTTGCGCAGCATCTGGCGGATCATCACCTCGATGTGCTTGTCGTTGATATCCACCCCCTGCATCCGGTAGACTCGCTGCACCTCCCGGAGCAGGTATTGCTGCACAGCAGGGATCCCTTTGATATCCAGTAGTTCGTGGGGGTTGATCGACCCTTCGCTGAGTTCCTCGCCAGCCTCCACAAGCTGCTCATTGACCACCCTGATCCGTGAGCCGAAGGGGATGGTATAGACATGCTTTTCGCCGTCGCTGCCAGCCACCTCAATCTCTCGCTTGCCCTTGTTTTCCATCAGTGTGACCACGCCGTCATTCTCCGAGATGATCGCCTGGCCCTTCGGCCGACGGGCCTCGAACAGTTCTTCCACCCTGGGCAAGCCCTGAGTGATGTCCTCACCGGCCACACCGCCAGTATGGAAGGTGCGCATGGTGAGCTGTGTGCCCGGTTCACCGATGGACTGGGCGGCCATGATCCCCACCGCCTCCCCGATCTCCACCGGGAAGCCGGTGGCCAGGTTGCGGCCGTAGCACTTGTGACACACGCCGTAGCGGGTCTTGCAGGTCAGGACCGAACGGATCAGGACTTTCTTGATCCCGGCCTCCTTGATCAGCTCCGCCTGCTCCTCGGTGATCTCCTGGTCTCCGGGGACGATCACCTTGCCGGTCTTTGGATGAAGCACCGGCTTGATGGTGTAGCGCCCGACAATACGCTCCTCCAGGGGCTCGATCACGTCCTCGCCATCGGCGATCTCGTTGACGTAGACCCCTTCCCCGGTGCCGCAATCCTCCTCCCGGACAATCACATCCTGGGCGACATCGACCAGGCGCCGGGTCAGGTATCCGGAGTCCGCCGTCCTGAGGGCAGTATCGGCCAGGCCCTTGCGGGCGCCATGAGTGGAGGTGAAGTACTCCAGCACCGTCAGGCCCTCCCGGAAGTTGGCCTTGATGGGAACATCGATGATCCGTCCGGAGGGGTCTGCCATCAGGCCGCGCATGCCGGCCAACTGGCGGATCTGCTGAATGTTGCCCCGGGCGCCGGACTGGGCCATCATATAGATCGGGTTCAGGGGGTCGAGGCTATGCATCAGGGAGTCGGTCACCTTGTCGGTGGCATCCTGCCAGAACCCGATCACCCGCTCGTAGCGCTCTTCCTCGGTGATCAGGCCGCGTCGGTACTGTGTTTCTACCTTTTCCACGTCCAGGTCTGCCTGGGCCAGGATCTGGGGCTTGTCTTCCGGGATCTTCACGTCGGTGATCCCGGCGGTGATCCCCGCCCTGGTAGCGTATTTGAAGCCCACGTTCTTGACTCCGTCCAGCATGGCGTCGGTGCGCTCGTAGCCCAACTGGCGGTAGCACTTGCCGACAATCTGCGCTAGCTTCTTCTTGCCGACAATTTCATTGACATAGCCGAGTTCCGGCGGGATCACCTGGTTGAAGATCAGGCGCCCGACCGTGGTTTCGAGCAGCTTGCCATCGATACGCACCTTGATCCAGGCGTGCAGGTCAACTGCCTTGCTCTCATAGGCAAAGAAGGCCTCATCGAAGTCTTTGAAAATCTTATTCTCGCCCAGGACGCCTTTCTGCTCGATCGTCAGGTAGTAGACGCCCAGCACCATGTCCTGGGTGGGGGCCACCACCGGGCGTCCGTCCTTGGGGTTGAGAATATTGTGGGCGGACAGCATCAATATCCGGGCCTCCGCCTGGGCCTCGGTGGACAGGGGCACATGCACCGCCATCTGGTCGCCGTCGAAGTCGGCGTTATATCCGGTGCAGACCAACGGGTGAATCTGGATCGCCCGACCTTCCACCAGGATCGGCTCAAAGGCCTGGATGCCCAGCCGGTGCAGGGTAGGAGCACGGTTGAGCATTACCGGGTGCTCGCTGATCACGTCCTCCAGCACGTCCCAGACCTCCGACCGTACCCGTTCCACCATGCGCTTGGCGCTCTTGATGTTATGGGCAAAGCCTCCGTTTACCAAGCGCTTCATCACGAATGGCTTGAACAGTTCGAGGGCCATCTCCTTGGGAAGACCGCACTGGTGCAGTTTCAGTTCCGGGCCTACCACGATAACCGAACGCCCGGAGTAGTCGACCCGCTTGCCCAACAGGTTCTGGCGGAAACGACCCTGTTTGCCCTTGAGCATGTCGCTCAGGGACTTCAGTGGCCGGTTACCGGGGCCTGTCACCGGGCGGCCGCGCCGCCCGTTGTCGATCAGGGCGTCCACCGCTTCCTGGAGCATCCGTTTCTCGTTCCGGACAATGATGTCCGGAGCGCCTAAATCGAGCAGTCGCTTGAGCCGGTTGTTGCGGTTGATCACCCGGCGATAGAGATCGTTAAGATCTGATGTAGCAAACCGACCACCGTCAAGCTGCACCATGGGGCGCAGTTCCGGCGGGATCACCGGCACGACGTCCAGGATCATCCAGGACGGGTCATTGCCGGACGTCCTAAAGGCCTCTACCACTTCCAGGCGTCTGATCGCCCGGATCTTGCGCTGCCCGGTGGCGTCCTTGAGCTCCACCCGGAGCTGTACGCTGAGTTCTTCCAGATCGATCTCGTCCAGCAGCACCTTGACCGCCTCGGCGCCCATGGCCGCCTTGAACCGTCCGCCATACTTCTCCCGGTTCTCCCGGTATTCCGCCTCGGTCAGAAGCTGTTTCTTGGCCAGGCTCTGGATGTTCCCCGGTTCTGTAACCACGTAGGACACGAAATAGAGGATCTTCTCCAGAGACCGGGGCGACATATCGAGCAGCAGCCCCATCCGGCTGGGAATCCCTTTGAAATACCAGATATGCGATACCGCTGCCGCCAACTCGATATGGCCGAGCCGTTCCCGGCGTACCTTGGACCGGGTCACCTCTACGCCGCAACGGTCGCAGATGATACCCTTATAACGGACCCGCTTGTATTTGCCGCAGTGGCACTCCCAGTCCTTGGTGGGCCCAAAGATCCGCTCGCAGAACAGGCCGTCGCGCTCCGGCTTGAGGGTACGGTAGTTGATCGTCTCCGGCTTCTTCACCTCACCACTTGACCAGGCCCGGATCTGCTCTGGGGAGGCCAATCCGATGCGCATACGTTCAAAATTACTAACATCCAGCAACAATACCGACTCCTTCCTCTGGCATAAACATCATACAGTTACCGATTGTCACAAGAAAGGACTGTTATTGTCTACTCATCTGACTTCTCCTCATCTTCATTCTTGGCATTGATCAGCGGGAGTAGATCCTTCAAGCTGTTCAGGCCCCGCTGGGGGCGTCCGGCCGGCACCGACTTCGGTTCCTCCAGAACTTCCTCTTCTTCCAGTGGCAGCACCAGCGGGAGCAGATCGGCCACAACTTCAGCCTCATCCTCGATCTCCTCCGCCTCCTCGGTCTCCACCTCGCTATCTGGAGAGATAAACTTCAGCTTTGGCGGTTTGGCAACCGGAAGCCGGGCCTCGCCGATATCCAGTTCCAGCTCTTTGGCAGTCTCGCTGATATCCTCGTCGCTCTCCCGGATCTCGATCTCCTCGTTGCTCTCCGAGAGCACCCGCACGTCCAGGCAGAGGCTCTGAAGCTCCTTGATCAATACCTTGAAGGATTCCGGCACTCCGGGTTCGGGAACATTCTCGCCCTTGACAATCGCCTCGTAAGTCTTCACCCGCCCGACCACATCATCAGACTTGACCGTGAGGATCTCCTGCAAGGTATAGGCTGCGCCATAGGCCTCCAGAGCCCAGACTTCCATCTCCCCGAAGCGCTGCCCGCCGAACTGGGCTTTGCCGCCCAAGGGCTGTTGAGTTACCAGGGAGTATGGCCCGGTCGACCGGGCATGGATCTTGTCATCCACCAGGTGGGCCAGCTTGAGCATGTACAGATAGCCGACCGTGACCTCCCGGTCATAGGCATCACCGGTGCGCCCGTCGTAGAGCACTGTCTTGCCTTCTCTGGACATGCCCAACTGCCCCAGAGTGTCCATGATATCCTGCTCCCGGGCCCCGTCATAGACCGGGGTGGCCGTATACCGCTTCTGCTTCTGGGCTACCATGCCCAGGTGGCACTCCAGAACCTGTCCAATGTTCATTCGTGACGGGACGCCCAGAGGGTTCAAAACGATCTCCACCGGGGTCCCATCCGGCAGGAAGGGCATATCCTCTTGCGGCAGGATCCGGGAGATGACCCCCTTGTTTCCGTGCCGGCCAGCCATCTTGTCCCCCACGGAGATCTTCCGCTTCTGGGCGACATAGACCCGCACCAGCCGGTTGACTCCCGGCGGTAGTTCGTCGCCGTTCTCCCGGGAGAAGACCTTGACATTGACCACCCGACCGGATTCACCGTGCGGCACCCGGAGGGAAGTATCCCGGACCTCCCGGGCTTTCTCTCCGAAAATGGCCCTGAGCAGGCGCTCCTCAGCGGTCAGCTCGGTCTCCCCCTTGGGAGTAACCTTGCCGACCAGGATGTCGCCAGGCCGGACCTCGGCCCCCACGCTGATCACCCCGCGATCGTCCAGGTCCTTGAGCACATCCTCGCCCACGTTGGGAATGTCCCGGGTAATCTCCTCGGGCCCCAGCTTGGTGTCCCGGGCATCGCACTCGTATTCCTCAATATGAATGGAAGTGAAATAATCCTCCTTGACCAGCTTCTCGCTGATCAGGATGGCATCCTCGTAGTTGTAGCCCTCCCAGGGCATGAAGGCAATCAGTACGTTCCGCCCCAGGGCCAACTCACCGCCCTGGGTGCAGGGCCCGTCCGCGATCATCTCGCCAGCCTTGACCTTATGGCCCCGGGAGATGATCGGCTTCTGGTTGAGGCAGGTGCCCTGGTTGGAACGGGAAAACTTGATCAGTTTGTACTTGTCCACATCATGCTTGCCAGTGCTGCGCCTGATGTGGATCTCGTCCGCCGTCACCCGCACCACAGTACCATCGTGCCGCGCCCTGATCACCACACCGGAGTCTTGAGCAACCCGGTGCTCGATCCCGGTCCCCACCAGGGGAGCCTCGGTGCGCAGCAGGGGTACCGCCTGGCGCTGCATGTTCGCCCCCATCAAGGCACGGTTGGCGTCATCGTGCTCCAGGAAAGGAATCAGGGCAGCAGCGATGCTGACCACCTGCTTCGGGGAGACGTCCATGAAGTCCACTTCCGAGGAGGGGACGATCAACACTTCGGAACCGTGCCGGGAATTGATACGCGGGCTTAGGAAACGTCCCTCTGCATCGATCGGAGCGTTCGCCTGGGCGATGATGTAATCCTCCTCTTCGTCAGCTGTCAGGTAAGCAATCTCCTCGGTAACATATCCTGACTCCTTGTCTACCTTCCGGTACGGAGTCTCGATGAAACCGTACTGGTTGATCCGGGCAAAGGTGCTCAGGGATCCGATCAGGCCGATGTTCGGCCCTTCAGGGGTCTCGATCGGGCACATGCGACCGTAGTGAGAGTGGTGCACGTCCCGCACCTCGAACCCGGCCCGTTCACGGCTCAATCCACCCGGGCCAAGGGCGCTCAGGCGCCGCTTATGAGTCAGTTCCGCCAGTGGATTGGTCTGGTCCATGAACTGCGACAACTGGCTACTGCCGAAGAATTCTTTGATCGCCGCCACCACCGGGCGAATGTTGATCAATGCCTGGGGGGTGATGGCCTCCACGTCCTGAATAGTCATGCGCTCCCGGACGACCCGCTCCATCCGGGCGAGCCCGATCCGGAACTGGTTCTGCAACAACTCGCCTACCGAGCGCACCCGCCGGTTGCCCAGGTGGTCAATATCGTCCACGTTCCCCTCCCCGTGCATCAGCTTCAGGAAGTAGCGCACTGCATTAAGGATGTCATCCTTACGAAGGCACCGGCCAGTATAGGTAGGGTCGAGTTTCAGCTTTTTATTCAGCTTGTAGCGGCCGACATGGCCTAAATCATAGCGGCGTGGGTCCAGAAACAGGCCATCCAGCAAGGCGCGGGCGCTGTCGATGGTCGGCGGCTCGCCGGGGCGTAGTCGCTTGTAGATCTCCACCAGAGCCTCCTCCTGGTTCTGGCTGCTGTCCCGTTCCAGCGTGATCTTCATGAAATCATCCTGGTCGTAGAGTTCCAGGATCTGTTCGTTGGTGGGGTAGCCCAGCGCCCGGATCAGCACGCTGGCGGGCAACTTGCGGGTGCGGTCGATCCGCACATAGGCTACATCGTGGGCGTCGGTCTCAAGTTCCAGCCAGGCTCCCCGGTTAGGGATGACCGTGGCGCTATAAGTTTTTTTGCCTGTGGCATCGCTGCCGGAATGGTAATAAACTCCGGGAGAGCGTACAAGCTGGCTGACAATCACCCGCTCCGCCCCATTAATAATGAAAGTTCCCTTATCGGTCATCAGGGGAAAATCGCCCATGAACACGTCCTGTTCTTTGATCTCCCCGGTTTCCTTGTTGGTCAGACGCACTTTCACCCGCAGGGGGGCGGCAAAGGTCACGTCCCGCTCCTTGCACTCCTCCACAGAGTACTTGGGATCCCCCAGGGTGTAGTCGATAAACTCCAGCATCAGATTGCCTGTGAAGTCCTGGATTGGAGAAACATCCTGAAACAGGTCGCGCAGGCCGGAACTGAGGAACCACTCGTAGGATTGCTGCTGGATTTCGATCAGGTTGGGTATCTCCAAAACCTCATGGATCCGCCCATAACTGTAACGCTGGTGTTGCCCTGCCTGAACCGGATATGGATATGCCATGATGCCATCCCTCACCTCTGTCTTAAAAAGGTTTCGCATCCACCCGACAACTGCTCCGAAAAACAGATTTACCGGGATACATGCATTATGCCCCCGGGTTTACCATTAGTATCCGTTTCCCTCCATTATTAACATATTTCAGCAATAATTATAGGGCTTGGTACAATAGACAATTTAAAATTTTAGCATATCGATTAATCATTGTCAAGCAAAAAAACACGAAAAAGGCAAAGAAACCACCTGCTACGTCTATCGCAAATGGTCTCCGCAGCTCAAATGTTTCTTTTCCCTGTAAACCAGTTATTTCCAGGCTATTTTATCTCTACCTCGGCGCCATTTTCTACCAGCTTCGCTTTGATCGCTTCGGCCTCTTCCTTATTCACCTTTTCTTTAACCGGCTTCGGGAAACTGTCAACCAGGTCCTTGGCCTCTTTGAGGCCCAGCCCGGTAATTTCCCGGACCACCTTGATGACGTTGATCTTCTTGTCGCCAATAGCCTTGAGGATGACGTCAAATTCAGTCTGCTCCTCTTCGACCGGGGTTTCTGCCGCTAGCGCTGCACCTGCGGCCACAGCCACCGGAGCCGCAGCACTGACACCGAATTCCTCTTCAAGGGCCTTGATCAGCTCTGACAACTCTAGCACTGTCATACCTTTGACGCTTTCAATAATTTCCGCTACCTTACTCATAATCTACCTCCTGATTATTCTTATGGTTATTGTGTTCTGCAATATTCTGAAACTCTGGTTAACTGGCAGCCTTCTGTTCCTCGATCGCCTTCAGGGCATAGGCCAGTTTGCGGATTGGCCCCGCCAGCACGGTTTGCAACCCGACGATGGGTCCCTGCAGTCCACGCATCACCTGGGATACCAGCACCTCGCGGCTCGGCAGATCAGCCAGCAGCTTGACATCCCTGGCGCTGATCACCCGGCCTTCCAATAGACCACCCTTGATCTCCAGACTGCGTTTGGTCTTGAGAAAATTGTTCAACAGCTTCGGCGGAGTTGCCAGGTCGGTGTAGCCGAAGGCAATGATGGTGGGCCCCGTCAGCAGTAGTTCCAGCCCCTGGATGCCTCCCCGTTCAGCCGCAATCCTGGTCAGGGTATTCTTGGCCACCAGGAGTTCCGCCCCCGCCTCCCGGAAAGCCACCCGGAGCGCAGTGGCGTCGGCCACGTTCAGACCCCGGTAATCCGCGAACACCGCCACCTTGGAGGAGGTCAGCTTGGACGCCAGGTCGGCCACCAACTGCTTCTTTTTCTCGATTGTTGCCATTTTGCACCTCCTTACATATGCCATATAAACAACATTCTTGATTCAGATGGGGTAAAACCCCATCTGAATCTTAGAAGATGTTATCCCACCCAAAGGGTGCCCGGCTTAGCGCCGCTTATCTCCCGCTTTAAGAAGCGGGAGTCATAGCGGCGGTTAGCTATCGGATAAACAAAAATGCTCTCCCGGAAGACAGGAGGGCAAATTATCAATCTCTACCCTGAACCTCGGCAGGTGTTCGCACATTAAGCCCTTGGCGCCTGCTGTCTCCGGTTACTGGCCGATCATAGCAGATATTCGATTGGAAGTAAATATTATTTAACGGCCACGCGCTGGTTGCTGACCCTGATCCCCGGTCCCATGGTCGAGGAGACGGTCACGCTCTTGATGTATTGGCCCTTGGTCGCGGCTGGCTTCGCCCTGACTATTACGTCCATCAAGGTGGTGAAGTTCTCCAGCAAGCCTTCCTCGGGAAAGGATGCCTTTCCGATGGGAGAGTGGATGATCCCGGTTTTATCGGCGCGGTACTCGATCTTGCCAGCCTTAATCTCCTTGACCGCCCGGCCGATGTCCATGGTCACCGTGCCCGTCTTGGGGTTCGGCATCAGTCCCCGGGGGCCTAGCAGTTTACCCAATCTACCCACCAGGCTCATCATATCGGGGGTGGCCACGGTTACTTCAAAATCGATCCAGCCACCCTGGATCTTCTCCACCATGTCTTCGGCTCCAACATAGTCAGCACCGGCATCCTGGGCTTCCTGAGCCTTGTCGCCCTTGGCGAACACCAGCACCTTCCGGGACTTGCCGGTCCCGTTGGGGAGCACTACCGCTCCGCGCACCTGCTGGTCAGCGTGACGAACATCAATGCCCAGTCTGACGGAGACCTCCACGGTCTCGTCAAACTTGGCCGCTGCCGTCTCCTTCACCAGTCGCAGAGCCTCTGCCGGATCGTACAGAGTAGACCGTTCGAACTTCTCCAGAGCTGCCTGGTACTTCTTGCCTCTCTTTGGCATGTTGCATAGCCTCCTTGTGGTGTTAGCGGATTGCTCCTCCCACGTAATATTGGTTAGTCGACGACTTCGATGCCCATGCTGCGGGCAGTTCCCTCCACCATGCTCATGGCCGCTTCCACCGAGGCGGCATTCAGGTCCCGCATCTTGAACTCGGCGATCTCCCTCACCTTGGCCCGGTTGACCTTGCCGACTTTCTTACGGTTGGGCTCGCCGGAGGCGGACTCGATTCCCAGGGCCTTCTTTAACAGGATCGAGGCCGGAGGGGTCTTACAGATGAAGCTGAAGGTCCGGTCCGCATAGACGGTCACCTCTACGGGGATTACCAGTCCCGCGTCGCCGGCGGTGCGCTCGTTGAATTCCTTGCAGAACGCCATGATGTTCAGGCCGTGGGGGCCAAGGGCGGAGCCAACTGGCGGCGCCGGAGTGGCCTTACCTGCGTTTACATGAAGCTTGACAAGGGCTGCAACCTTTTTGGCCATATTATTTCACTCTTCCCTTCAATTATTGTCAGACCTGCATAAACAGACCGGATGCATATTGTCATCTGCCAGATATTATATTTATTGTACTTTTAGATCTGACTTCCGACCTCTTGCCTCTTGCTTCTGTATATACTAGGCCAGTTTTTCGATCTGGGTAAACTCCAGTTCGACCGGCGTCTCCCGCCCAAACATGGAGACCAACACTCTAAGCTTGCTCTTTTCCGGGTAGATCTCCTCCACAGTACCGATGAAGTTCTCGAAGGGGCCGGTGATCACCCGCACGCTCTCACCCAGGTCCAGGTTGATCCTGGTCCGAGCCTCCTCCAGACCCATCTGGCGCATGATGCTACGCACCTCGGTCGGCAGCAGCGGGATCGGCTTATTGCCCGAGCCCACAAAACCGGTGACGCCGGGAGTATTGCGGACCACGTACCAGGAGTCGTCGGTAAGGATCATCTCCACCAACACATATCCGGGAAAGATCTTACGCTTGGTAATCTTGCGTTTGCCGTCTTTGATCTCGACCTCGTCCTCCATGGGCACCAGGACTCGAAAGACCTTCTCCTGCATGCTCATGGACTCAACCCGCTTCTCCAGGTTGGCCTTGACCTTGTTTTCATATCCGGCGTAAGTGTGAATCACATACCATTTCTGTTCCATAAAAACCAGGGACCCTGGGGCCCCCACCTCCCTGGGAAACTACTTCCGCGCTCGCCCGGCTACCCGCCGGGCGCCCTCTGGGCGCGGCACCCTCGTCGGCTTACAAGATATAGTTCAAAAGCAGGCTCAAGATCGAGTCCACGATCCAGATCAGAGCCGCCACGATCACCACGGAGCCAATTACCACAGCAGTGTAGACTACCAGTTCCGACCTGGTTGGCCAATGCACCTTTTTCAACTCGGCCCAGGCACTCTGTAAGAACTTGACCGAATCCTGAATAAATTGGCCTCTGGGCTTCCCGGATTCCTTCCTGACAACCTTGGGCGCTGTTTCTTTGCCCTTGCCTGGCACTGCCGGCCCCTTCTGGGCAGCTTCCGGCCGAGACTTCCCACCGCCCTTGACCAGCTGCAAAAAGTTTTGCATCCGGTTCGGGGGTACCGGAGTCTCCGCAACTGCAGTCTTTTCCTGTTCTGCTGCTGTTTTTACTTTGTCACCCTGGGCCTTGGAGCCTTTCTTCGCTTTAACCGTACCGGCCTTCTTACCCATGCCGCGCCTTCACATCCTTTTGGCAGTCCTAACTCGCGCCCGGTGCCGAGCCAGGTTCCCCTGGCACCGCCCGGCACCACTGTCACCCCAACAAATAACCGCTACTTCGTTTCACGATGCAGCGTGTGGATTTTACAAACCGGGCAAAACTTCTTAAACTCGATCCGTTCCGGGTTGTTCTTCTTGTTCTTCTGCGTGGTATAGTTACGGTTCTTGCAATCCGTACAGGCTAGCGTAATCCCGACACGCAACCTGGCCACCTCCTGCTATTAGAGCTTTACAAATAAAAAAAGACCGAAACTTTACTAAGCATGCAGACATTGCACTTTACTTTAGCATAGTCCCGCGTGGCCTGTCAATATATAGAACCGAGAGCGCCGTAAATTTCCTCAAAGAGTGGTTACCCCTATTACTCCTGATTGATCCGATCGCTAACACCAACGCCCAACAGAGGTGTGAAAATATCTCCGCAAGGCCTACCAAGGCAAAAAAGTTCCCTGCTGAGCAGGGAACCAGGCTAGGTCAAAATAAATAATAAAGAATGATTAGGCTTTTGCTTCAGCTTTATTGATCCGCACTACAGCATCAACCGGGCAAGCTCTGAAACACCGGGCACACCGGGTGCAGACATCCTTGTCAATGGCATATTCGGCGCTTCCGTTTACCTTTACATAAACCGCACCGCTCCCGCCATCATTCTCACAGACAAACCAGCAGGCAGCGCAGTCCATACAGAGGTCCGGCTTGATCTCAAAATCGAACTTATACGTTTTCTTCTCCTCGGCCATGCTTATTCCCCCTTCCAAATATATAGGAACGTCTTACTCTCTTTTGGGAAACTATTCGCCAGTTAAATCTAAATTCCTTCCTCGGAAAATTTTCCTCGGAAAAATATTAATTATTTTCATTTAATTATACCGGGTTCACCCTGGGATCATGACAACCTGTCGCTTAGGATAGTTTCAGCAGGGTAGAGGCATTTTGATAGAGGATACGATCCCGGTCATCGGGTGGCAGATCTAAGTTGCTGATCTTGATAAGTTCCTCATGCTGACCAGTCCAGGGGGAATCGGTGCCGAAAAGCACCCGGTCCGCCCCGTGGGCTTTGATCAGCCGGGTCATGCCAGCAGAGCCGAGTTCTGCATAAGAGAACGAGGTATCGAAATAGATCTCCGATCCCACCAAGTACCGGGCCACTTCTTCCCAACACCGGAAGCCCCCCATATGAGCAGCCACGATCCGGCCGCCGGGGAACTGGCATAAGACCCTCGCCAGCCGTTCCGGTGCACAGTGCACCGGCGGAGGCAACCCGATGTCCACGCCGGCGTGGAACAGGATGACCAGGCCTTCCCGGAACAGGGTCTCGTATACCGGCCACATCCGCTCCTCATCCACGAAAAAATCCTGGTAATCAGGGTGGAACTTGACTCCTGGCAGGCCATCCGACTTGATGCGCCCGATCTCCGCCCGCCAGTCTACCAGGTCCGGATGCAGCGCCCCAAAGAAGACCAGCCTCGGACCCGCCTGATTTGGTACTGTCAACCCATAAGCCTGTTCTGCAGCTGCCCATTCGTTGATCCGCCTTACCTGCTGCGGCCGGGTGGCCACCGGCTGCACCACGGACAGGGAGATACCCGCCTCTTTCATGGAGTGCCGCAGGTCAGACACCGTTCCGTTCAGGTGCGGCTCGATCCCACCGTTGGCCGCCAGCTTGGGAATCGCCCTAGGGGCCAGGGCATCTGGAAAGCAATGGACATGGAAATCGACCACCATGCTGCTGTCCTCCATCAGAGTGATTACGACACTAGTGTGCCACCCGGTGCAGCATTTGTCCATCACCCCATACCCCAGAACGAAGGCTTTGGCTGGCATTCGGCCGCTCCCGAAATATTAATGCAATTCGCAGGCAGTTCCACTGATGCGATTCCAGGGCCTCAACCACGTTCTTTTTGAACACTTCAAGGCTGACGGCTTCAATGACAGACAGTAATATGAGGCGATATTGGTAAAACCAATTGCAGAAAGGATACAGAATTGCAAAACTTTAAGCAATAGGCTCGCCCGCAGGCGTGAAATACTGGTGAGAATAACTTAGCGCCACGTTGACCAAGCCGATCATCACCGGCACCTCGATCAGCGGGCCGATGACAGCGGCGAAAGCCTGGCCGGAGTTGATCCCGAATACCGCCACCGCCACGGCAATGGCCAGTTCAAAGTTGTTGCTGGCGGCAGTGAAGGCGAGCGAGGTGGTCTGGCCGTAGTTGACCCCCGCTTTCATGCTGATGAAGAAGGAGACAAAGAACATCACCATGAAGTAGATCAGCAGCGGCACGGCGATCCGCACCACGTCCAGGGGCAGATTGACGATAAACTTGCCCTTCAAAGAGAACATGATCATAATGGTGTAGAGCAGGGCGATCAGGGCTACCGGACTGATGGTGGGGATGAAGCGTTTGTCGTACCATTCCTTGCCCTTGACCGGGATCAGGGTGAACCTGGTGATCATGCCCGCCAGGAAAGGGATACCCAGATAGATGGCCACGCTCTTGGCCACTTCCGCCATGGAGACATGGATGACGGTGATCTGCCCGGCTAAATGCAGCCACTGCGGTACCAGGGTGATGAAAAAGTAGGCGTATACTGAATAGAAAAATACCTGAAATAGAGAGTTGAAGGCCACCAGGGCAGCGGCGTACTCGGAATCACCGTGCGCCAGGCTGTTCCAGACGATGACCATGGCGATGCAGCGGGCCAGCCCGATCAGGATCAACCCGACCATATACTCCGGGTAGCCCCGCAGGAAGACGATCGCCAGGATGAACATCAGGATGGGCCCCACGATCCAGTTCTGGATGAGAGACAGGCTCAAGACCTTGACGTTCTTGAATACCTTCCCCAGCTCCTCATATCGCACCTTGGCCAGCGGCGGGTACATCATGACGATCAGACCGACGGCGATGGGGATGGAGGTGGTGCCCACCGATAGCCTGTCAAGCAGCCTGGCGATGCCGGGAAAGATATAGCCGCCTCCGACACCGATGGCCATGGCCAGAAATATCCATAACGTTAAAAACTTATCCAGCGCAGAAAGCCCTATCTTACTCTTTTCAGCCATTAAATTCTCCTCCATAAATCATAACTATGATTAATGAAACGCTATTGACCATGCCCCAGGTCATCTGTGCAACGAGGGTGCTTCTTCGTTAGAACCTGCTCAGCGCTCATGTGCCTGGCCGGAAGACTGATCAACTCCTGTAACAGCTCGCCCGCAGCCCTGATCGCCTCGGGATCGAGATAGTAGTAAATCCATTTCCCATCCCGCTTGTCCGTGATCAAACCGGCCTGGCGCAAGATTTTCAGGTGATGGGACACGGCTGGCTGGGAAAAGGGCAGCACATCCATGATCTCGCAGACACACATCTCGCCATCCCGCAGCATGGCCAGGATGGTGAGGCGTGTCTCGTCAGCCAGCGCCTTTAAAAGCTCCGACAATTTCCGCAGATCGTTTCTAATGTCTTTTTGGGGCATCTGTTTCACGCCATCAGCCCTCCTCTGGTTCAGTTGTTTTTATAGAGCTGTACCAACCCATCCCTTCCTTGTGGTTCCTTTGCCAGCCAGGGAAGGCAGACTGTTCTCCGGGCCAGGGTTTCTGTCCAGTGCCGCCAGGGCTCTCCGGACTCTGTCCGGGATGCCGCAACTGCTCCGCCAGCATCCGCAAACCGGCGATCCCCGCCAGAGAAACCGTAAGCGATCACCCCCTCGGGCATTCCGGGTTGGGAGATGCTCCGCAGACCCCCGTTGAACAGCACATTGCCGGGTCATAGATGGCAATTTCTTTCATTAGATAAGGCTCCCTATCGGACATTAATATATAAACGTATTTAACTATGTTTATGTATTATAATATAACTTCAACAAAAATGTTCAAGAAAAATTTTTACCCGCATCTTCTTGCAGGCAACTCCTGCCACCTGAACAGGAAGCGCTGGAGGAAAGAAGATGGAATATGATCCCTGGCAGGAGGTGGTCATTGATAAGAAGAACATATTAAATGGGACAAGCTTCGAGTAAGAGTTTGAAAGGAGAATGATCCGCATGAAAAAAAGCGTCGATCTGAAAAAGATTAAAAAGCAGGCCGAGGATTATTACCGCAACGGAGACTTCTTCTGTTCCGAGGCGATCGTCAAGACCATCAAGGATGAATTCGATCTACCGGTACCCGACGATGTGATCGCCATGGCGTCAGGTTTCCCTGTCGGCATGGGCGGCTCTGGCTGCACCTGCGGGGCGGTTGTGGGAGGGATCATGGCCCTCGGGCTGGTTTTCGGCAGGACCACGGCCAAAGATGCTAAAGTATCTAAAACGATGGTCCTCGCCAAGGAACTGCACGACACGTTTAAAAAGCAGCATAAAAGCCTGTGCTGCCGCGTCCTGACCAAAGACATGGAACTCGGCTCACCGGTGCACATGCAGCAATGCATCGCCTTTACCGGTGAAGTCGCCGAGGCGGCGGCCAAGATCATCGTCAGGGAACTGGCACCAGCACCCGCATAACAGGTGGGCGTTCCCGCCCTGATAATTGAACGTGCCATATTTTCAAAGCTGGCGAGCGCCGAGCGATGTTTTCCCCTGACCGCTCTCAGAAATAATCACCGACGCATCAACACGCCTTCAATATTTTGTGGCACTTGCATAAGGCGCCCTCACGGGGCTCAACAGACGCGTCATTTCCGGGTGTTAATCTCGGTCTCCCGGATCAGCAGGTACTGGTATGGTTCGTATTGTTCCTCTGGCATGATTAGGCTGAAATACCGGCAGCCCCAGTCCCATCCGGTCTCATCGGGAAGCCTGATCCGTTTGTACTTCAGACAGAGGCAGGTTCCATCAGCGCCCATGCGTTGGGCCAGGGCACAGGTAAGACAGGTTTTCTCCATGCGGACATCGCCCTTTCGCGCCAGACGTTTTGAACAGGATCTTATTGATGCGCGCAGCGCTTTTCCGGCCGGTCAGCCCAGAAAAAGCTTGATGCTGTTCTTGTCTTTAAGCTCGGTTTCCTTCAGCGACAGGTATTGCTGCCTGGTATAATCCTCGCCAGGGATAACTTCGGTGTAGTAACGGCAACCCCAGGACCGGTACGCCTCTTCGGCAGGAATGAACCTAATTCTCTTCACATTTAAAAAACTCGAATGTCAAAGACTTTTTTGATATCAACATATAACAAAACCATAAAAATGCAATTATAACCGGGTATAGTATTGTCCACCTGACAAAAAGAAATATTATTGCCGATAAAACTAATGATACATAACTGACGAACACTCCTAATTTGCTGCCTCTGAGCAGTTTTACTCCGGCTGCGCACCAATCAATAGCTCCTCACTGCTTCTCGCCGGAAGCCACGAAGATGCTGACACTGGCGCTGGCGCACCCGCATTCTGACTGTGAGCAGCAGCTCTCTCCTACATAGTCTACGACGACATTCTGCAGTCCCGCCTCTTTGAACCACTGCCTGATGTCATCACGCCGGAAGCCCAGCCAGTGGTCGTGCTGCTCCGTTCTTAAGAACTCGAAGTCATGTTCATCGAGGTCTGTTATGACCAGTTTGCCGCCAGGTTTCAGGATCCGCGCCATCTCACGGATCGCTTCGGGCGGGGACTCCACATGGTGAATGTACATATTCGCAAAAGCATAATCAACAGCGTTATCTGCAACTGGCAGGCTGGCCGCCTCTCCTACACGGCAGTCAACGAGAACGGAGTCGGCCAGCTTGGCTCTCATCTCATCCAGCATCACCTGGGAACGGTCAACTGCGATCACCTGCAGGCCCTGTTGAACCAGGCCCTCGGTGATAAAGCCTGTTCCCGCCCCGATATCGGCAGCCAGCTTCCCATTTTCCACGCCTGCTACGGAATATGCCTTCTCTCTTACGGCTTCGGAAAAGAAGCCCTTTCTAATTGAATCCCATTCTTTTGCCACCTCATCAAAATACTCCTTGCTGCCCACGTTCATTCTCCCCTCGCTTGGCAGGACTGCCTTGGTAGGTTCTTTACCAGTATCTCCAGGCTTTCGAGCACCTGGTCCCTCTTGGTTTCAGGAAGGGAATTGTAAACATCCTGGTAGTATTGCTCCATCCCGGACTCGATCTCCGAAAACAGCGCCTGTCCTTTGGTGGTCAGACCGATGCTCAGGTATCTTCGGTTTTCGGAATCAGGTTCCCTGGTCACCAGATCCCGCTCCACCAGGGTGTTGATGGTCCTGCTCATGGTGCTCTTGTCCAGTCCCAGCATATTAGCCAGGTCGTTGACCGAAATGCTGCCGGCCCGGGCTATCTCCACTATGGCGTGGCATTGGCTCAGGGTGACGCCACAGCATATGGCCTCGCTCTTTTCCAACAACCCCAGTTTTCTGGTTAGTAGCCGAAAGGACTCCCTCAAGCAGGCCAGCGTCTCTGACATCTCGATGATAATCACCTCCTGCTTATATTGTATAATGCAACTGTTGTATTATACAACATCTAATGTCATTTTTATTGGACTGTGCCACGGATTCAATTAAAATGGGAATGAGCAAAAGTCAAAGAGGAGGAAGGCATATGAGGAAGCTGGCGCTGATCGCCGACATTCACGGAAATCATCTAGCCCTGAAAGCGGTGCTGGACGATATCAGGAAGCGCGGTGTTGGTGGGGTGTATTGCCTGGGGGACCTGGTGGGTTATGCCCCTTTTCCCAACGAGGTGATCGAGATCATCCGCCGGGAGCACATACCCACGGTGATGGGGAATTACGACGATGGGGTGGGGTTTGTCCGCTTCGTGTGCGGCTGTGATTTTCCCAACGAGGAGGCCCGGCTGGCCGGGGAACAATCTCTCAGCTGGACTAAAGCGCATGTGGCAGAGGAGAACAAGGAATTTTTGCGCCGTTTACCCAAGGAGATCTGGATCGAGAATGAGGGAAACAAAATCCTGCTGGTGCACGGCAGCCCACGTGCCCTCAATGAGTACATCAAGGAGGATACTGCAGAAGAGACCCTGGATGACATCTTTCAACAAACCGGAGCAGATATTCTCTGCGTGGGACACACCCACAAGCCCTTTCATCGCATCTTCAACGGCCGCCACATCATCAATGCCGGCAGTGTCGGCAGGCCGAAGCACGGTGACCCCAACGCCCTGTATTGCTTGCTGACAATCGGTGAACAACTGCAGATCGAGTTCCCCAAAGTGTCCTACGATACAGAGGCAGTGGCCAGGGCGATCCTGGGAGCGGGACTTCCCGCCGCCTTTGCAGATCAGGTACGCACCGGCAAGGACTGATGTTATTCCTTGCTTATCGTGCAACCTCCGTCTACGGGGATAACAGCGCCAGTTATATAGCTCACCTAGTCCGAGGCCAGAAACAGGGCCACGTTGGCAATCTCTTCAGGCATCGCAAAGCGATGGTATGGAATAAGGTTTTCCAGTCTCTCTTTTCGCTCGGAGTCTTCCAGGAAGGAGGCCAGGGCTTTAGTCATGGTACGGCCGGGTTGGATGGCGTTAACCCGTATCCCATAAGGCGCAAGCTCCGGGCATCGCCTGCTCCAATTCCTTCCCCAATATTTCTTGTCATGCAGATAGCAGACGCCGGGCAGATGGACCTAAACTCCTCGGTAGCCTTCAGGGGCTCCGGGACCTCTTCCCTTGCTATCCTGCGAAATCCGCGCTTACTTAAAAAGTCTTCAATTGTAAGGGTCAAGGCGTAAAGCTGTTTGATTCCCTGAAGGCGGGCGTAGGCGATCATGTTCTCATGCAGGAGGTTTCCGATCCCCTTCCCGCGGTGTTCGCCCGCAACCGCCAGCGACCTGAGCAGGCCGAACTCGCCCAGCGCCTCCAGTCCGACTACCCCGACAAGTATCCCATCTCTTTTGGCCAGCAAGAAATGCTGCAGATGCTCGGTTACATCTTCCTGGGGCAGCCCGGCTTCCGATAATAAGCCTTGCACAGGCAATACATCCCCAGTATCTGCAAGCACAATCTTCAGGTTGTCCACGGCAGCCTCCTTAATGCATCTCACGGAAACAACGAACATGCCGGCCCTGGAACTTGCAACGCAGCAGCTCACCAGGCGCATCAGCTTTATTCGCAGCAACACTCATCGCTGCCGCTCAATCTGCCCCTGATGATCCCATAGGCGCACCCTACCCCAGGCCGTACTGAAATGGCTGCTACCGGACAGTTCTTAGCGCAGGCGCCGCACTCCATGCAGGCATCCTTGTCAACAATAGAAGCTTTCCTGCTTTCAATTGTGAAGACTTCATGGGGGCATACTTCCATGCACATCCCGCAGCCAGTGCATTTATACTGATCAAGCTCCAGCGTCACGACATCTTTCAAATATCTGTACTTCATACGCCATCACCTCTCATTAAAACTTCAGAAATAATCTGGAAACCATGAAAACGATCCCTATCCCCGCGGAACCGATGATTATGGGCAACCAGATCCTCATTTCCATTTTCACGCCTGACAGCGAGGTATAGGTCGATGAACCGGTAAAATTCATGGCCAGATACGATGAGATCGGAGGCAGGATCAGCAGGTAGAATAAGGCCAGCCTCCAGTTGATCGGGGCGGACACATTCCAGGTGTAGTAGGCATCGATAAGCAACGCCCAGATGAATCCCAACAGCCAACCCTTCCAGGCAAAGGCCCTGCCGGGTACCCAGGGGAGCAATGCCGGTACAACGACACACCCGATCAGAATAGCACCTATATAGGGCATCAGATCGCGGAATGAGCTGATGAATCTGATCCCCACCAGGTTCATGATTAATATAATCGCGATGGCAACTGCCAGCGGCCAGATAACATGCGCCAGTTCGATCGGTGTCAGAACTATGCGATCTGTAAACCGGAACTTTACGGCGCGCATATCTGGCGTCGCTTTCATTCCCGCTTCGAGAAATGCCTTGAGATCACTCGCCCTTACCGGTCCATAGATGATATGGAATCCCGATTTCTTAAATACCTCGTGGGCGGCAACTCCGGGGGCGCCTAATTGAGGCAGGATCAATTTCCGATGAGACACCAGCCCGGCCAGACCGACAGCCTCTATCCGATGAACTAGCTCCCCGGTTCCAAATGTGCCTTTTCCGGCGGCGCACCACACATTGATGCCTTTGGTATCGAGCACCAAGATCCAGGCGTCGATACCCGCCAGTTCTTTTCTCAGGCTGTCAAAACTCATTTTATAGTTGGCCGAGACCAACACCGGAGACTGATCTGTCGGCTCTCCGACACCATATAAACCGGGGCTGATCGTATAGTGATGGCGGTTTATTCCCCAGCGGGCTTTCCACGACCCCAGAATATCTCTGGTATTTAAGCTTGTAGATACTCGTAATACCTCCCCTACAGGAGTCAACCCCTTACCTGTTACCCAACCGGCCTTGCTTTCGTTTAATAAATTACTTTTTTCAACCGCATTTGTTTGCCCACAGCAGCATGGGCTCGATGTAGTATTACAACCGCTATTCTTTTCCGGCATAAATATCCTCCCCCTGTTCGTTGCCCACGTTCATTCTCCTTTTTCCTGGCAGCACTGCCCTGGCAGGCTCCTTACCAGTATCTCCAGGCTTTCGAGCACTTGCTCCCTCTTGGTTTCAGGAAGGGAATTGTAAACATCCTGCTGGTCAGCAACCGGACGCACTCGCGCAGGCGGAACAGGGTTTCTGATGCTGCGATGATAATCGCCTCCCACTCATAGTGTATTATACATCTGTTGCATTATGCAACCTTCATTATGAGTGATTTTATCCCGGCAGTTACCCTGGTGTAGGGCTCGTTGGGCATTTTTAAATCAACCGGATTACCTGCCTTGACAGCTCCGGCACGCCGGTCATATTATAACATTAAAGCACGTGTTTGAATGTACCTTAGAGTTTATCAGGCCGGTAACAGGTTGCGCCTGCTCCACCGGTATATGCGAGGAGTGATCGGATGGACGGGGAAAAAGATGATCGGACGACCGGCGCCCCCGATGTTTGCGAGATATTCATCTACGATGCTGAGAAAGTCAACCGGATGAAAGAAGAGGTGAAAGCCACCGAGGGCCTGTCCCTGTTTTTCAAGGCCTTGGCCGACGACACCCGGCTGAAGATCGTCTATGCCCTGGCCCGGGAAGAACTCTGCGTGTGCGACGTGGCTAACATGCTGGGACTGACCGTGCAGGCAGCCTCGCATCACCTGCGCTTTTTACGGGACACCGGTTTGGCCAAATACCGCAAGTCAGGCAAGATCGTCTTTTACACTCTAAACAATAGAAGGATCGCCAGGCTGGTGGAGATGATGGTACAAGAGCTGACAGGAGGATGGCAATAGTGGCCATAGAATCAGCAGCGACCGGAACTGATGAGCAAACCAGGCTGGTCTTCAAGCTGTCCGGCCTGAACTGCATGGATTGCGCCGCTAAGTTTGAGAGAGACGTGGCGGCCATCCCCGGGGTTACCGGGGTGGAACTCAACTTTGGAGCATCCAAGATGACAGTGTCTGGCCGGTTCGATCCTGGAGCAGTAGCTAGGGAGGGCGCAAGGCACGACATCCTCGTCTGGCCTGAGGGTGAACGGAGAGCGCCAGAGCAATCCTTCTGGAGGCGGCGCCGGCCGGTGATCATCAACAGCCTGTCCGGGCTCTGCCTCCTGGCGGGTTGGGGGCTGAAGCTGGCCGGTGGTCCCGCGCCCTTCGTCATGGCCCTGTTCCTGACGGCGATGGTGATCGGCGGGGCAGCCACGGCCAGAAAGGCCTTCTTTAGCTTCCAGAGGCTGGACTTCGACATGAATGTGTTGATGACCGTGGCGGTGGTCGGGGCTGCCCTGATCGGCGACTGGCCTGAGGGGGCGGTTGTCGCCTTCCTCTACTCTGTTTCCAACACCCTGGAGTCCTACACCATGGAGAGGGCGCGCCATTCGATCCGGGAGTTAATGAACATCGCTCCCCGGGAGGCCCTGATCCGGCGTCACGGCAGGGAGCTGCTGGTTCCGGTGGGCCTGATCGAGGTGGGCGACATCATGATCGTCAAGCCTGGCGAGAAGATCCCCATGGATGGCCAGATTACCAGCGGCAGTTCTGCGGTCAACCAGGCGGCCATAACCGGTGAATCGATCCCTACGGAGAAGGGGCCGGGAGACGAGGTGTTTACGGGTTCATTAAACCAGGAGGGCGCCCTGGCGGTGCAGGTCACCAGACTGGTTGACGACACCACTATCGCCAGAATCACTCACCTGGTGGAAGAGGCCCAGACCGCCAAAGCGCCCCTGCAGGCCTTTGTCGATCGCTTTGCCGCGGTCTACACCCCGATCGTACTGGCCCTAGCGGCGGGGATCGTGCTGACCCCTCCACTCGTTTTCGGGTTTCCCTGGGACCCCTGGATCTACCGTGGGCTGGCCCTGCTGGTGGTCTCCTGCCCGTGCGCCCTGGTGGTCTCGACCCCGGTAGCCCTAGTCTCCGCCATCGGCAACGCCGCCCGCCACGGAGTGCTGATCAAGGGAGGCGTTCACCTTGAGCAGGCCGGGGCCCTGTCCGTAGTGGCCTTCGACAAGACTGGCACCCTGACCACCGGAGAGCCTGAGGTCACATGGATCGTACCGTCCGGGGCACTGGAACCTAATCGGGTGCTGGCCCTGGCCGCAAGCATCGAGCAGCTCTCAGAACATCCCCTGGCCAGGGCGATCGTGCGCAGGTCCCAGGCGGACGGGCTGGAACTGGCGCCGGTAAAGCAATTCAGCGCCATCGCCGGAAGGGGCGCCCAGGGCGAGATCGCCGGCCAGAGATACTACATCGGCAGCCCCGGGCTGTTCGAAGAAACGGAACTCGTGGGGGAGACAGCCGGAGTGGTCAGGAGCCTGCAGGAGCAGGGAAACACCGCTATGCTCCTGGGATCGGATCATGGGATCCTGGGCGTCATTGCTGTAGCGGATACCCTCAGGCCATCGAGCATTCAGGTCCTGCAGAAACTACACCAGGCTGGCGTGAAAACAGCCATGCTGACAGGAGATAATCGTGCCACTGCCAGCGCTATTGCCCGGCAGGTGGGGATCGACGAATTCGAGGCGGACCTGTTGCCGGAGGACAAGGTGGCCGCCGTGAAGCGGTTGCTGCAAAAGTACGGCCGGGTGGCCATGGTCGGCGACGGTATCAACGATGCTCCAGCCCTGGCTGCAGCCACGGTGGGTATCGCCATGGGAGGGGCCGGGACCGACGTAGCCCTGGAGACAGCGGATATCGCCCTGATGGCGGACGACCTCTCCATGCTGCCCTTCTCCATACGCCTGAGCAGGGCCGCACTCGGGGTGATCAGGCAGAATGTCTATTTTGCCCTGATCGTCAAGCTGCTGGCGATACTGTTGGTTTTTCCGGGCTGGCTGACGCTGTGGCTGGCCATTCTGGCGGATATGGGAACCTCGGTCCTGGTCACTCTGAACGGGATCAGGCTGCTTCGCATCAAACCGGATACCGGTTAACCCACTTGCCGGTTGGCCCCTGCAGGTAGACCTCTTAAAAAACACAAAAGCAGAAGCGCTTAATGCGGTCCTGCTTTGTTTTTTCTGGCTCCCCGGGTAGGATTCGAACCTACAACACTCCGGTTAACAGCCGGATACTCTACCATTGAGCTACCGAGGAATATGTTGACCTACGAAAAATATTATACTCATACATCAGCCGGAGTTCAAGAGCTGATCGCGAAATCTTCCGGTCCGACTGGCCCCGGTATCACCTGCGGAGAAGCAGTTCCCCTGTTGGCCAAATCGTATTATTGCTAATTTCCTCCCAGGAAGGTGGAGTAGACAAGCGATCCCGGGCCGGAATCTGCACTGCATTTCGCCTGGGTGTTGATCCCAGTGACGAAAGCGTTCATGCATCCTCTTAGCCTAACCTGAAACGCTCCGGAAGTGATCGGGAAATTGCAGGATTGGGTACGTCCTGTGACATAGGCGATGCTGTTTCTATCCAGGGCAATACCATTGCCTGCGTCAGTGCAACTGCCTCCCAGGTAGGTGGAGTAGGGAAGAGATGCATTGCCGGATTTATTGGTGTTGATCATCGCCACAAAAGCATTGGAGCCGCCGTAAATACTTCTTAGCATGGGTTGACAGGCATTGTCAGGAGTGACCGGAAAATCCTTGGAATACGTGTATCCTGTCACGTAGGCATTGCCCGCAGTGTCGACAGTGATGCCATGCCCCTCGTCATATTTGCTCCCTCCCAGGTAGGTAGAATAGGCGAGGGAGATCGATCCGGTGGCGTTGGTGTTGATCTTGGATACAAAACAATTAGCGCCGCAATAGATACTCTTCAACAGCCTCTGATAAGCGCCGGAGGTGACCGGAAAATCGCTTGATCGAGTTGATCCCGTCACGTAGGCGTTATAGGCAGCATCGACCGCAATGCTGTATCCCCGATCATGCCTTCTTCCTCCCAGATAGGTGGAGTAGATGAGGCTATCCGTTCCCGATACGCTAGTATTGATCCTGGCTACAAAAGCATTGGAACCGCCAGCTTTACTATTCAACACGGGTTGATAGGCACTGGTAGTGACCGGAAAATCCCTGGAACATGCATATCCTGTCACATAGGAGTTGCCGGTATTGTCGAGGGCAATGCCCTGCCCCTTGTCATACCTGCTCCCTCCCAGGTAGGTGGAATACACCAGACCAGCAGCGTCGTAAGCTGTTGTATTGATCACGGATACGAAGGCATTCCCATGCCCTTTCAGCATGGTCTGGAAGGCTCCGGGGGTGACGGGGAAGTCGACGGATTGAGTGAGTCCTGTTATATAGGCGTTGCCGGTGGTATCGATGGCAATGCCATATCCCCCGTCATATCTAGTTCCCCCCAGGTAGGTGGAATAAACGAGGGAAGCGGCATCGGAAGCTGTGGTGTTGATCACGGCTATAAAGGCATTCCCATGCCCTTTCAGCATGGTCTGGAAGGCTCCGGGGGTGACAGGGAAATCGACGGATTGAGTGAGTCCCGTCACATAAGCGTTGCCCGAATTATCTACCGCTATGCCCAAACCTCTGTCAAAGCCGCAGCCTCCCAGGTAGGTGGAGTAGACTAGCGAAGCAGCGCCGGAGGTGCTAGGGTTGATCACGGATACGAAGGCATCCTCAAAGCCTCTTAAGACAGTCTGGAAGACCCCGGGGGTGACGGGGAAATCGACGGATTGAGTAAATCCGGTCACATAGGCGTAGCCGGAGTTGTCTACCGCTATACCCAAGCCTCCGTCAAAGCCTTTTTCTACCATGTAGCTAAAGGAGAGGCCCGGGTCGATCACCAGAGTGTAACTAGGATCATAATCGGCTCCCACAGTAAAACCGTACTGATTTTCACCGGTTTCATTATTGCCGAGGAGAAAATTGCTTTCAATAGGTACTTTATCTTCATCAATGATCTGGTAACTGGTGGGCTTTCTATCTGTCAGGACACCAAACGGAGTTTGGATCAGGATGTTTCCATTTTCATCCAGTTCCAGTTGATTCGCACCGGAATAGACCAGCCCGATAGTGCTGATGTCAGCGCCGGGGTGTACAATAAACTCGTACTTGACCTCATCGCTCTCTGCTTTAAAGACCAGATCAACATTCCGCCAGAGATTCCGATAGATGATCTCTTCGTAGGTGGGCAGCCCGGTATGCCATTTATCGGGGTCGTTACCGATAAAGTAGCTCACTTTCCCGCTGCTCTCAACTTGTCCTTCCGGGGGGGTGGGATTGGCTCCGATGAATCTCATATAGAGAGCAAACCCACTCGCCTGATCCTCTTTTTCAGAATAGGGCGGAGTTTCGTTAAAGGCAAACACCACTTCTTCGGGAGTGAAGAAGATCCTGCAGCCAGAACCATCCCCATAGTGAGAGACCTTGGAGTGGGCCTGTCCGGCATTGGGGATAAAAATGAAGGGCAATCCTTTAAAGGCATCCATGACCTGTATTTCAACCGCTCCGGAGATCGTCTCCGGAGCACAATCATCTTGGATATTATCGTCTGCCATGATCGTTCCTCCTTCCATAGTGCACTTTTTTCCGATGACTCGCCCAGAGGGCACCCGGCTCTAATGCCCCCGCTTCTTTGAAGCGGTGGGATAAGAGCGGCTATATCCCTGGATCACGATTTCTAAGCTTTTATGGGGGAAAGCAACCCCCACCTGAAGCTAAGAACTCGTTGACAGGAACACCAGGCATTCTTAGATTATGGCACCGATTTCCTGTTTAATTATATTATTGAAATTACGGAGATTTTGTTACTGGCAATACGCCTTTTTTCCATGCTATCCGGTCATGACACCTGCCTATAGCACCGATGATGAGGGTTGTTGGTGTGGTATCCGGATCTCTGTCACCAAAAATGGGATATATGCATATTGTGGAAACAAAGTTAGTTAGCGGAATCACCCTTCGGGTATTCCTGATGTTCACTTCGCTCACCATTTAATGAAAGGAGCGCTTAGAATGTTTGATCAATTGCAGAACTATAAAGGCAATAGAATTGTGGTTGAACTGATGAACGGAAGACAGATAGCCGGTACGATCGCGGCAGTTAACCAGCAAGATTTGCGCCTGGAAACCGACGAGGGAGTTTGTACCATTCTCATTTCAACCATTCAGATTCTTTGGGAAAACCTAAACAGTGCTCTCGCTGAAGAGAATCCGAAATATACTGCACAGCAACTGAGGACTGCTGCCGGCGAAGATGTTCCTGAGGGCAAACCATTGTGCTTCCAACAATTCTTTCATCCTTGTTCCTTCCCATTCCAGTCTTGCCGCGGGCAATTCTCTGCCCCTTGCTACGAAATGTTCCAGCATCCATGTTACGAACATTTCAAACGCCCATGCTACGAACGATTTGATTATCCCTGCTGCGATCCCTGCTACTACCGATTTGATGATCCCTGCTACGTCCCATTCTATGACCAACCCCCATACCCATGCTACGAGCGATTTCAGCGCCCCTGCTTTTACCCATTCGGAATTTAATATTTGTTGCCTAATAAAACTAAGGGAGCACGATTTTACTCGCGCTCCCTTAAAATATCCTGGCGGCGTTCGCGCCCATTAAAATGGGCACCCGTCCCGGGGTGAAACCCAAGTACCATCGGCGCTGGAGGGCTTAAAACTAAGGGAGCACGATTTTACTCGCGCTCCCTTAAAATATCCTGGCGGCGTCCGC
>Ga0187886_1000366_pt1 | contig 55926 bp, 54 predicted proteins | sample June2016WEW_20_1_FD_133001 | JGI IMG/M metagenome (GOLD analysis project Ga0187886, IMG submission 133001) | Peatland microbial communities from SPRUCE experiment site at the Marcell Experimental Forest, Minnesota, USA - June2016WEW_20_150 | ecosystem: Environmental > Terrestrial > Soil >... | reverse complement strand
GAGCGAAATGTGCATCTGTCATCGGTAGGGTTGCAATGAATATGATTACGGTCGATGTTACAGATATTAAGAATATAAGAGTAGAGGATGAGGTTATTCTAATTGGTAGGAAGGGACAGGTGGATATTTCGGCTGAGGATATTGCCCAAAAAATTGGTACAATAAATTACGAGGTGGTTTCAAGAATTAACCCGCTTTTGCCCAGAATTGTAAAATGAAAAAAATTAATCCGATCGTAAGATGGTGGGTGACGCCCAAACTTCCTCCTGATGACATTTTCGCTTCACATAATTTTATTTCCCAATGGCTTATACACCCGGTTAAAAGAAGGATTGCGAGGTGGTACCTAAAGATTCTTCAAAAATATGCAAAGATAAAAGTAGTCGCAATAACAGGAAGCACGGGTAAAACTACGACGACGGAAATATTGGGGTCGATTTTAAGTACCAAAGGAAAAGCTTGTTGGTCGCAAGAAGGAATTGACCCTGTGTATAATATTCCGAACACAATTCTAAGAACCTCCTGGAGGACAAAGTATTTAATCCTCGAGATGTCGGTTGAGTATTTTAACGAAATGGATTACTATCTGTGGCTTGCTAAACCCGACGTGGCAATAGTAACAAATATAGCAATAACGCATACACAGTTTTTAAAAGATAAAGAGGGGGTAGCTAAGGAGAAAAGTAAACTTATAAAAGTATTATCCAAGGAAGGTGTAGCTGTCCTTAATATTGAAGACCCGATAGTCAAATCCTTTGCCCAATCTACAAATGCCAGGGTACGTTGGTATGGGGTAGGAAGTGACTTCTTTGCAGAAGAAATAAATCTTAATCGGAATTTGAGTACTTCTTTTACTCTAGTAATAGGTTCGAGTAAGAAATATATTCATATGAATATATTTGGAAATCAATTTGTAGCCAATGCTGTTGCCGCTTCCGCCGCGGCTTTTTCATTAGGAGCGGATTTGGCGAATATTTCAAGTGGTATTGAAAAGTTTAAGCACCCCAAACATAGGCTGAATATTATAAGAAATAAAAATAGTGGAATGATATTTGACGATTCTTATAACAGCAATCCCAAAGCGGCAAGTGAATCTTTGGACACATTTATTAAACTTGCAGGTTCAAAAACTAAAATTGCAGTGGTTGGAGACATGCTTGAGCTTGGTAAATTTGAGGAGTCTTCTCACAGAGATCTCGGGAGAGAAATTGGTAAAATGGGATTTGACTACTTGATAGGGGTAGGAAATGCCGCCAGATTTGTTGTTGAGGAAGCTGGTAAGGTAATTGGTGACCATAAATGTTTTTTGACCACCAATGAATCTGAAGCTCTCCCCATTCTTAAACCTTTATTGAATAATGACACTGCACTTTTTGTTAAGGGCTCCCGTTCGATTGGACTTGATAGATTGGTTGATGCACTTACCTAATTGCCACTTCTTTCAGGCAAGGATATAATCTGAAGGGTAGTATATATGACGAATTTTTTGCCGCTAGCTCTCGGGCTTATTATTTTCTCTTTTTTGATCTGTGCGGTTTTGATAGTACCTTTTATTGACCTTCTTTACAGATTGCATCTGACTAGAAAGCGCGAGGCGCCCAAAAAAGGAAAGATTCCGCTTTTTGATAAGCTTCATGATATAAAAGCTGGAACTCCGGTGGGAGGGGGAGTTCTTATTATTGCTCTGGTTTCCATTCTTTTTGCGATTATCTTCCCACTTTCCTCATATCTGGGTTTATTTATAAGAAGTGCTTTTTCGCTGAAGGCTGAACTGTTTATCATATTTTTTACTTTCATTTCTTTCGGGCTTCTTGGCCTTTCCGACGATCTTCTTAAGGTTTTTGCTAGACCAACCAGAGGGGTCCTGGGGCTTTGGTTTGGACTGCGGCGTAGGCATAAATTTGTACTGCAATGCATACTTGCTCTTTTTATTGGCTTTTTCATTTATAAATACTTGGGTGTTCAAATAATAAATGTGCCTTTAATTCATGTTGTTTTCAACCTCAGAGGTTGGTATGTGCCTTTTGCAGCTTTTGTCATTGTTGCTTTTACCAATGCATTTAATATTACGGATGGGCTTGATGGCCTTTCGGTGGGACTTCTCATTGTATGTTTAATTGCTTTTGAAGTAATTGCGGCGGGGAATCTTGATACGCCTCTTTCCCTTTTTATATCTTTGTGGGTAGGAGGCCTGATTGCGTTTTTGTATTTTAATGTTTGGCCTGCAAGAATTTTCTTGGGTGATGCCGGGGCTCTCTCTTTTGGGGCGATGCTTGGGGTAATAGGTCTTATTACAGGGAGAATTATCGCCCTTGTTATTATCGGTGGGGTTTTTGTAATAGAGGTAGCATCTTCCGCAATTCAAATATTTGGATGGAAATACCTTAAAAGGCCGATATTGCCATTGGCCCCTATTCATCACACTTTTTTGGCGAAAGGTTGGCAGGAACCCAAAATCGTAATGAGGGCTTGGATATTAGGTCTTCTTCTTGCGATTTTCGGTCTTTGGTTGGCGGCAATTTAAGGAAGGCTACGAGTGAGAAATCGTGAATCAAAACTTTCAAAACAGAAAAAAACTGTTGATAAAACATTACTGGTCTTGGTAGTGCTTTTTGTGGCAATTGGTCTTATCGCTGTTGCTGATGTATCCGCGCCTCAAGCTTTAAATAGTTATGGTGATAAGTTTTTCTTCCTCAAACAGCAGATGGAATGGGTGGGGGGAGGTTTGGTTGTTCTTTTAATTACATCGAAAATTAAGTATACATTCTGGGAGAGGGTAGCGACTCCGCTTTTTTTAGTTTCATTGATTTTACTGTTGATTGTTCTTCTTTCGCACTTTGGAGTTTCGGCGCTCGGAGCTAGGCGTTGGCTAGTAATTGGCACTCTTAATTTTCAGCCGTCAGAAATAGTAAAGTTTGCAATTTGTATATATTTTGCAAAAATTGCATCTAGGGCTAAGGGTGCTCTTTCATATTTTACTCCGCTAGTAATTGTTATGATTTTAATTATGCTTCAGCCAGATTTGGGAACCACATTAATAGTTGCAACGATTGGCCTTTCCCAAATTTTTGTCTCTGGTGTAAATCTTTGGTATCTTCTGGGGGCGGTAGCTTCCGGGCTTTTAGCTGGAATTCCCTTAGTTCTTTTTTCTTCATATAGAAAGGAAAGGCTTCTTACTTTTTTGCAAATGACTCAAGATCCGTTGGGAAAATCTTATCATATAAGGCAGATTCTTTTGGCACTTGGATCAGGCGGGATTTTCGGCGTGGGGCTCGGGGCCTCCCGCCAAAAATATTTGTTTTTACCTGAGGCCTCAACTGATTCAATTTATGCAGTGATTGCCGAAGAGCTGGGACTCATTGGTGGAATGGTAATAATCACCCTTTTTGTCTATTTTGTTATAAGGGCTCTGAAAGTTGCCCGTAGTGCTCCGGATACTTTTTCCAAGGTTCTTGCAATAGGGATTACTGTCTGGATTGGGGGGCAGGCATTTTTGAATATTGCCTCAATGGTGGCTTTGGTTCCCTTGACAGGGATTCCGCTTCCTTTTATCTCTTACGGCGGAAGCAGTCTGGTGATGATCTTGGCTGCATGCGGTATACTTCTTAATATATCCAGATTTGCAGTGTCAGATGTAAGCCATGGGACAATCAAAAGACACAAGGGATAAGGTGGTGCTAACCGGTGGGCATGCGGCTACCACCGCTGTTGCTGTTGTCGAGGAAATAAGGTTGGCAGACTTAAACTGGAAGCTAACCTGGATTGGAGTAAAAAATGCTATTGAGGGTAAGAAAGTCGTGACTTTGGAATCTGAGGTTTTACCGCGGCTTGGGGTAGAGTTTCTGCCCATAACCACGGGTAGAATCCAAAGGCGCTTCACTGCCTGGACAATTCCGTCAATATTGAGGCTTCCCATTGGTTTTATTCAGGCATTTTATTATTTATTGAAAATAAAGCCACGTGTAGTACTTTCGTTTGGAGGATTTGCCTCGTTTCCGGTAGTATTTAATGCAAAGCTTTTAGGAATTCCTGTTGTAATTCATGAACAGACTACTGCGGCAGGCATGTCCAACCTCCTTTCTACCCGATTTGCATCGAAAATTGCCCTTTCCAGGAGCGAGAGCAAAAAGTATTACCCCTCCGGCAAATATGTGGTAACAGGAAATCCTGTGATGAAGGAAATTACAAAAGTTAAGCCTAAACTTAAATTAGGTGATCCGCCGGTAATTTTTATAACAGGTGGATCGCGCGGTTCGCAAAGCATTAACGATGCGTTAGAGAAAATATTAAAAACACTCTTATCAAGATATAAACTGATTCATCAAACGGGGGGACTGGATTATCTTAAATTCTCTGATATTAAGCAAAAGCTTCCGCGGGCGCTTAAGGACAACTATGAAGTTTTTGTAAGAGTGAATCCTCTCGAAGTTTATAAGATATATCAGGAGTGTGATATTGTGGTTGCAAGAGCTGGTGCCAACACGGTTTCAGAAATAATGACTGTAAAGCGCCCCGCGATACTAATTCCACTCCCTATTAGTTACATGGATGAACAGATGAAGAATGCGGAAATTGCCAGAGATTGGGGTGCGGCCAAGATTATTCCACAAAAAAATTTGATGCCGGAAATTTTATTTAAATATATTGAAGATTCGATTAAAGATTATTCCGCGGTTGTTGGTAGGATTAAGCAAAAAGAAAGTCCGGATGCTGGTGCCTCAAGAAAACTTTTGGTGATATTAAAGGAGTATGTGAAGTGAAAAAAATATTTGTAACTATTTGCGCAGTTTTGGTTTTAGTATCTCTGATTATTTTACCGTTTTTAATTAGGGTGAGGGTTGATTGCAAGAGCCAATATGGTGATTGTCCTCGGGAAGTTTTGGATAGGCTTGGGTCTTTTAATGGAAAAAGTTTATTCTTTGTAAAAAATGGAGTTAGAAAGGTTCTTAAGTCTGAATTCATGATTTCGGATTTCTCGCTTCAATTCAAACTCCCCAACATAGTACAAACAGAGCTTTTGGTGAAAAAACCTATTTTCGCGCTTAAAGATGATAAGTCTGGGAATATCGCACTGGTTGATAAAGATGGGCAGGTTCTTTCGGAGGCTTCCGGTACGGTATTACCAACAGTTGGGGTTTCCGGTGGACTTCCCAAAGAAGGACAAGATGTCGGGGTGACCAACCTTTTTGCGCTTAATATCGCTAGCGGAGTTAATCAAATGTATCAGGTTGGTAATTCTAGGATTATCAATGGAACTTTGCTTGTTGAACTTCCAGGCCAAATCAGAGTAATATTTCCTTTAGAAGGGGATACACAAATCCTACTTGGTTCTTTGAGACTAGTCTATTTGAAGATTCAGGAAGATAATAACCCGGGAGGATATTCAGAGATAGACTTGCGTTTTAAAAATCCGGTATTAAGATGACAAAAATGGGTAAATCAAGAATTGTTGCCGCTATAGATATAGGTTCTAGTAAAATTGCTACTTTGGTAAGTCAAGTGGCGACGGACCCTGTTACAGCGGAAAGTTCTGTTAATGTAGTGGGTGCGGCTGCTGCCGAGTCGCGCGGAATTAAAAAGGGACAGATAGTTGATATCGAGGAGGCAGTTGAGGCTACAATTTCTTCTGTTGAGGCGGCAGAAAGAATGGCGGGATATAATCTTGAGAGTGTTTATGTGGCCTTGGGAGGTGCCCATATTCATTCCCAAAATTCCCATGGAGTTGTTGCCGTTTCTGATCCCGATGGGGAAATTACTCAAAATGATGTTGATAGAGCAATTGAGGCAGCGTCTGCAATCTCCCTTCCGACTTCGCGCGAAGTAATCCACATTCTTCCCAGAGAGTTTATAGTAGACGGAGAGGCGGGTGTTAGGGATGCAGTGGGGATGAGCGGTGTTAGATTGGAAGTTGATACGCATATTGTTTCTGCCGCCTCAGCCGCGGTAAAAAATGTCAGAAAAGCTGTAAATGAAGTTGGCATTCGAATTGAAGACTTGGTTTTTTCCGGACTTGCATCTGCAGAAAGCGTTCTTTCTCCGACAGAAAAAGAATTGGGGTGTGCACTTATTGATATTGGGGGCGGTACAACGTCAATTGCTGCATATATTGACGGATCCTTGGCTTATTCGGGTGTAATTCCTGTTGGTGCCAGGAATGTTACTAATGATTTGGCAATTGGGCTTAGGGTTTCCCTCGAAACCGCCGAAAAAATTAAAATTGCACTTTCGGGGAAGAAGCAAAAAGACAAAGAGGAAAGTGATGAAATGGATCTGGAAAAGCTTGGTGTAACCGAAGTCAAGAAAATTTCCAAAAAAACTCTTCTGGAAGGAATAATCCGACCACGCTTAAATGAAATATTTACAATGGTCAGAATTGAACTTGAGAGGGAAGACCTTGCTAATAGGATTCCTTCAGGTGCGGTAATAACTGGTGGTGGGGCTGAAACTGCGGGAGTAATTGAATCCGCCAAGCGTATGCTTTCCCTTCCCGTTAGAATCGGAGTTCCAAAAGGGGTCGGGGGACTTATTGATGACATAATAACTCCGTCCTTTGCGGCAGCGGTGGGGTTGCTTCTTTATGGGGCAAAACAAATGCCAAACGAGAACTTGACAAGCTTTACAAAAAAGATAAAACTACCTTCAGTTGGAATGTTTGGTAAATTGATTGATAGTATTAAAAATCTTTTACCTTGAGTTTTTCTTCTGCTCACTATAAAATGCTGCCACAGTAGTTATTTAATATATGGCACTTGTTAAACCAGATAGCGCCCGGATGGCAAAAATAAAAGTTGTTGGTGTGGGTGGAGGAGGAGGAAATGCGGTTTCTTCAATGATCGAATCTGGGATAATAGAGGGGGTTGAGTTTATTGCGGTGAATACCGATGCACAGGTGCTTCTTAACAATAAAGCTCCTACAAAGTTACAAATCGGAGAAAAATTAACAAAGGGTCTTGGAGTCGGAGGAGACCCCGATATTGGACGCCAAGCGGCTGAAGAAGGTGCCGAAAAAATTAAAGAAATTTTTATTGATTCCGATATGGTTTTTGTGACAGCCGGAATGGGAGGAGGAACCGGAACAGGTGCTTCACCGGTTATTGCCCAACTTGCGCGGGAGGCGGGAGCTCTGACCGTCGGAGTTGTGACCAAGCCGTTTGCGTTTGAGGGAACGCGTAGGATGGTCGTGGCGGAAGAGGGAATAGAAAAACTCAGAGAGGCAACAGACACATTAATTGTTATTCCGAATCAGCGCTTAATGGATGTTATCGATAGGAAAATGACACTTCTTGAAGCATTCAAGGTGGTGGATTCGGTTTTGGGACAGGGAGTCGGGGGAATTGCAGACATTATTACAACGCCTGGACTTATTAATGTAGACTTTGCGGATGTTAGAACAATTATGAAGGGTGCCGGCTCTGCCCTTCTTGGGATTGGTACCGGAGTTGGAGAAAATAGAGCCCAGATGGCTGCGCGAGCCGCGATTTCTTCCCCCCTTCTTGACCTTTCGATTGAAGGAGCAAGGGGGGTCCTTTTCAATGTTGCCGGAGGAAATGATTTGACAATGTTTGAAGTTGATGAGGCAGCGAGGATAATAAGTTCTGCTGCAGATCCAGATGCCAACGTAATCTTTGGAGCCGTAATTAAACCCGATTTAGCCGATCAAGTTAAAATTACTGTTATTGCAACAGGATTTGACGAGACACGCTCTCGCCTGGCTCAGATGAGTCAGACCTCTATTCCAAAACCCATTGTCCAAGGTGTTGTGAGTGAAGCGGTTGTCGCCAAAAATAAGGATGAGGATGATGAAGGTAATAATGAACCGTCTGAAGAAGACGGGGGCGCCTCAAGAGACGAAGATGTTTTTGGGGAGAAATTTGAGATTCCTGCCTTCCTCCGTAAAATCCACTAATTCTCAAATAATTATTTTCCGAGGTGTTTGAAGTATTCGACTTGGCGAAGACGCCTGAGTGCATCTTCCCGTTTTTTGTATGGACCGCCTAAGTTTCTCCTGCTTTTTTCTGAAAGGACAAAATATCCTGCCCTTCTTTTTACTATCATTAATTTATTATACTCCTCCCTCTCGGACTTGAGATTTTATACTATTTATGTCTAATATGAATATATGCCCGGCAAGATTCATTATGTTTGCGTGGGAAGTTGTGGCGGGATGTCTTCCACACCCGGTTATTGTAAAACCGAAATGTGTTCAAGATACGGCAAACCCCTGGCTGAGTGCGATTGTGTGGATGCTCAGCATAAAAGTGCAATTCCTCCAGAAGAAGAAAAAGATGAAACAAGAGAAAGAGTATGATCTGGAACAAAGGTAAAAAGTAAGGTAAGCAGAGCTTGGCTCCATCTAGAAGATGTAGTAAAATAGGTTTATATGGCCAAAAGTAAGCCTTTTTTTGAGCCTGTAGACCTAAAGATTAATTTTGCGCGTGCCGAAAATGAGCTTCTTGACGACTGGAATAAAAAGGGCATAGTTAAAAAATATCTAAACCGCAACAAGAATAGTAAGAGCTTTTTCTCTTTTATTGACGGACCAATTACGGCCAATAATTCCATGGGTGTGCACCATGCCTGGGGCCGAACCTACAAAGATATTTGGCAGAGATTTAAGAATATGCAAGGCTTTCGGCAGAGATTTCAGAACGGTTTTGATTGCCAGGGGCTTTGGGTTGAAGTTGAGGTTGAAAAGGAGCTTGGGTTTAAGAGTAAAAAGGATATTGAAAAGTTTGGCATTGCCAAATTTGTTGAGCTTTGCCGCGACAGGGTTAAAAAATATTCTGAAATTCAGGTTGAGCAAAGCAAACGCTTGGGCTATTTCATGGACTGGGATAACTCCTATTACACCTTAAGTGATGACAATAACTACATGATTTGGCATTTTCTCAAGGTCTGCAATGACTTGGGATGGATTTATAAGGGGAAAGATTCTGTCCCATGGTGCCCCAGGTGCGAAACAGCTATTTCCCAACACGAGATGCTGACGGAGGACTATAAGGAGGTTACCCATGAATCAGTGTACTTGGCCTACCCGGTAGTGGGCCAAAAGGAAGAATATTTGCTTGTTTGGACCACAACCCCGTGGACTATTCCGGCAAACGTTGCTGTTGCAATTGATGTAGACCTTGATTACTCGTTGATGGAGGTTGGTAAGAGAAATTATTGGGTTGCAAAAGGAGCAAAGGACAGAATTTTTGTGGGGACTCATGCCCGCGAGCTGAAAGTTACCAAAGGCCAGAAGCTTGTCGGCTTGAGGTATAAAGGTGCGTTTGATGATTTACCCAAAGTTAAGGAGGTGGGGAGCGGTAAAAATGATAAGTTTCACACCGTTATTGCCACTGATGATCTGATTCTTCCCATTACAACTGATGAAGGGACCGGTATGGTCCACGTTGCGGTTTCATCTGGGGCGGAGGATTTCAGGCTGGGGCAAAAATTTGGTCTTCCCATGATTCCTGTGATAGAGGATGACGCTTCCTATATGGCTAATCTTGGATTTTTGTCGGGTATGAACGCTAAGAAAAATCCTGAGGTAATTTTGAATTATCTGAAGAAACTAGGCGAGGAAGGTAAGCACTTTTACTACAAGATTGTAAATTATACGCATCGTTATCCTGCCTGTTGGAGATGTAAAACTGAGCTTGTCTGGAAAGTGACTGACGAGTGGTATATTGCAATGGACGCCCCGGCCAAGGTGGCAAGTGTAAAAATGCAAATTTCCAGTGCAATAGAGAAGTGGGGGAAGGAAGAAGAACAGGTAAAGACCTCTCCCGATATAAGGACTTTAAGGGAAAGGATGAAGGCGGTTGCGGAAAAGGTAAATTGGATTCCAAACTTTGGACTCGATCGGGAAATGGATTGGTTGACCAATATGCATGACTGGCTGATAAGCAAGAAAAATAGGTATTGGGGACTGGCTCTTCCGATCTGGGAATGTAAAAAATGTCACAATTTCGAGGTAATCGGTTCAAAAGAAGAACTGAGGCAGCGTGCTGCTACTGGCTGGAAGGGCTTTGTTGGAAAGTCCCCCCATAAACCTCAGATTGATGTAGTAAAGATTAAATGTTCCAAATGTGGGAGTATTGCTTCAAGGATTGAACCTGTTGGTAACCCCTGGCTTGATGCAGGTATAGTTCCTTTTTCGACAATCAGTGAAAATAATAAAGCTTGCGGTTTTGAAGTAACGAAGGTAAAGCCTTTATATTTGACCGACAAAGAAAAATGGCAGAAGTGGTTCCCGGCAGATTTTATTACAGAAAGCTTTCCGGGACAATTTAAAAACTGGTTCTATGCAATGATTGCAATGAGTACGGTCTTGGAAGATACGAATCCTTTTAATACCGTACTGGGCTTTGCAACGATGGTGGATCAATTCGGACGCGGTTTTCACAAAAGCTTAGGTAACGCAATTGAGTTTGTAGAAGGAGCAGATAAAGCCGGGGCCGATGTTATTAGGTGGATGTGTGCCAGGCAAAACCCTGCAGAAAATTTACAATTTGGATACGAAGCGGCGGATCAGGTCAGAAGAAAATTTCATCTCAAACTCTGGAATGTTTACAACTTTTTTGTTACTTATGCCAATCTTGATGGTTGGATTCCTGGATCCCGCAGAAAGCGTGGAAAGGCTGTGAATGTATTGGATAAATGGATTTTGATTAGGTTGAACCAAATAGTGGATTTGGTGACTGCGGCGTTTGAAAAATTCGATGCAATGGAAGCCTCCTCCGAAATTGAAAAATTTGTTGATGATCTTTCGCTTTGGTATATTAGACGTTCCCGCGCTAGGGTGGGACCAGCCAAAGAAAGTGAAAAGGATAGCAGCGCTTTTTATGTCACGACCTATTATGTACTTAACACTCTATGTAAGCTTTTGGCCCCTCTAACTCCTTTTATGGTAGATATAATGTACACGAATCTTGCAAAAGAAGATTCGGTTCACCTTTCTGATTGGCCGGAATTTAATGGGACTTCTAACCTAACACCGGGTGAAATTAAACTTTTGGATGAAATGCAACGGATGAGGGAAATTGTAGAAAAAGTGCATGCCCGAAGAAAAGAATCAGGGATTCCAGTCAGGCAACCCCTTGGAAAATTACAAATTAAAAATTATAAATTACAAATTGGGGAACTGAAGAAACTTCTCCTGGACGAACTCAATATAAAGGAAGTTATTTTTGGAGAAGGTAAAGGAGAAATAGAGATTAAACTTGATACTAAAATTACTCCCGAATTGAAAGAGGAAGCAGAAGTTAGAGACTTGGTAAGAAGTATTCAGGAAGAAAGAAAGCGATTGGGGTTAAATCTTACTCAGAAAGTAAATGTTAACTTTGACAAACTTCCGGTGAGTAATCAACTTACCCAGTGGATGATAAAGAAAGCTCAAATTGCGATTTTGAAGCAGGGCAAGTTTAAGGTTACAAAATCTTCTTAAAAAAATGCGCTCGCTATTTGGTTTTTTGTTTAAAGATATTGCCCTTTCCTTGTCGGTATTTTTTTTGATAATTTTTAGCGTTATTATACTAATCTCTTTAGATAGGTCGCTTTTCCCCTTATATTTTGTTTATATTTTTGTGGCGTTAATCGCTTTTTGGTTTTTTTCTCAGATTGACTTTGATATTATTTCCCTTTTTTCGAAACATTTTTATATAGTAAGTATTGGGTTTCTTCTTTTAACTTTAATCATAGGCCAAGTTACAAGAGGTACAATCCGTTGGATTCCTTTGGGACCGTTGAGCCTTCAACCGGCTGAAATCGTCAGACCATTTTTATTGGTATTTTTTGCAACGTATATGACAAAAAGTGTGATTACTTTAAAAAAAATGATTGAGGCGTTTGGCCTTTTGGCGCTTCCCGTAACTTTAATTTTGGTTCAGCCGAGTTTGGGGGTTTCAATTTTAATTGTCGTTGGATTTTTCGGGGTTCTTTTGGCTAGCAAGTTTAATAAAAAATATCTCATCATTGGTTTGGCAGGAGTTTTGCTTTTGATTCCATTTTTTTGGAGGCTTTTGGCACCTTACCAAAGGCAAAGGCTTCTGACATTTTTGGAACCTGCTAGCGACCCTTTGGGAGCTGGTTACAACAGTCTTCAGTCAACAATTGCGGCAGGTGCTGGAAGGCTTTTTGGTACAGGCTTAGGAAAAGGTATTCAGACACAGCTCGCCTTTTTACCTGAAAAGCAAACAGATTTTATTTTTGCGGCGACGGCGGAGGAATTAGGTTTGGTAGGAGCCGGTTTAATACTTTTGGTTAGTTTTGTGATTCTTTTAAGGCTAACTCATTTTATGGAAAATGCTATTTCCCCAGCGGCAAGGGCGTATATTTCGGGCTTTTTCCTTACGCTTTTGGTACAGATTTTTATACACGTCGGTGTAAATATGGGTATGCTTCCAGTTACGGGGCTACCTTATCCACTGCTTTCTGCAGGAGGTTCATCACTTTTGGCTACGATGGTGGGGTTGGGGATTGCGCTTGGAGCCTACAAAAGGTAGAATGCCCTGTATGAAATACGCTGTAGTTCGAATTGGAGGAAAGCAATATAAAGTTACAGAAGGCAAGGAAATCCTGGTGGACAAACTTGCCGACCCAAAAAAGATAGATGTTGAGGTTTTACTTTTTGTGGATAGTGAGAAAGTTATGGTTGGTAAACCTGTTTTAAAAGATTTGGCTGTTAAAATAAAGATTGTTACGGATTTGGAAAAGGGTGAAAAAGTTGATATTTATAAATTTAAGGCAAAAAGCAGGTATAGAAAACATATAGGTTTTAGGCCACAATATACCAGACTTCTTGTAGAAAAGATTGGTTAATATATCAAATTGTATCTTTCTGACCTCTTGACAACTGTGAAAACATACTTTATATTGTGCGAAGGATATGTCAACACATAAAGCGGGAGGAAAAGCTTCACAACATGTTAGTCCCTCCGGTAAAAGGCTTGGGGTTAAGATGTTTGGCGGAGAAAAAGTTGTAAAAGGTCAGATTCTAGTCCGTCAGAGAGGAACAACTTTTGCAAAAGGGGTGGGAGTGAGAGAAGGAAGAGATCATAGTTTATATTCCATTTTGGACGGAGTTGCAAAATTTAACAGGAAATTGGGTAAAAAGGTCATTAGTGTAGTTTCCAAATAAAATGGCAGAAGAAGTAATACAAATTGATGTTAATCAGCTGCAGCCTAATCCACTTCAGCCGCGTGGTGCAATAACTCCCGAAAGCTTAGTTGATCTTGTTGATTCTATCCGTGAGCATGGAGTTTTGGAACCGCTTGTTGTTGCTAAGACTCCGGCGGGTTTTCAGATTATCGCCGGGGAGAGGCGCTGGAGAGCAGCGAAATTGGCGGGCTTAACTCACGTCCCGGCAATAATTAGGGAAACTTCGCCTAAGGGCATGCTTGAAATGGCTCTTGTTGAAAATGTCCAAAGAGTTGATCTGAACCCCCTGGATAGAGCGAAGGGTTTTGAGAGGTTGATGAACGAGTTTGGCTTAACTACGAGCGAAATTGCGGTGAGGATTGGGAAAAGTGTTGCCTATGTTAGTAATTCTCTTAGGCTTTTGTCTCTTCCGGATGCACTCAAAGACGGGCTTCTTTCGGGCCTAATTAGTGAGGGGCATGCAAGGGCTTTGGCCGCAATCGATGATACAAACCTAATGATTGAGGCGTACAAAATAATTCTTCGGGAAAGCGGTTCAGTGAGACGGGCAGAGGAGCTTGCGAGGAGAATGAAGGTTAAATCTCAGCAGGAGACTCAAAAACCGAGCGGTCACGTGAGGATAATTTCTGAGGAAATAGATAAAATGCAGGCAGAAATGGAGACTGCTCTCAAGAACACTGCCGACGGAGAGGCTATAAAAAACAACTCCGTGAAACTCATCAGATCCCGAAGGGAAACCAGGGTTGTTTTTATTCTTAAGGGAGGCGTGGAAGAAACAGAAGATACACTCCAAAAGATTTACAAGGCAGTTACTTCATAACGCTTTAGAAATTATAGCTTGGTTTTTGAACAACTCCTGTAAGGTTGACTGGCCAATAAGAAATCCACGCGCGTCCGCTCATCACTTTTTTTGTGATCGGGCCCCAATATCTTGAGTCGGACGAATTTGGGCGATTGTCTCCCATTACAAAATATTGACCTTCCGGAACGGTATACTCTTGGCCATCGCTCAAAAATGGCCCTCCAGTGGTTACAACACTATCCCTAAGGTAAGGCTCCTGTAGTAACTTATCATTTATGTACACATGGCTATCCTTTAGCATAATGTTTTCGCCGGGAAGGCCTATGATTCTTTTAATAAATTCATCTGTTACCGAAATGGGTGGCGTGAAGACTACAACATCACCCCGTTCTGGGTTCCTAATGTAGTAAGTTACTTTTTCGGTAAGAATATACTCGCTATCCTGAAAATTAGGCATCATGGATTGGCCGCTGATTTTGTGCGGACGCATGATAAGAAGGTAAATAAAGAAGAAGATTCCGACCGCGAAAACAATTACTTCCAAAATGTCCAAAAAAAAGGCGCCCAGACGCTTTATCATAGAACCATTATTTACTATCGAGGATTAGCTTGCAAGTATCACATCATGGTGTCCGTTTTCTTTTATACCAACTGGTGACACCCTGATAAATTTCGCTTTTTGCCAAAGTTCAATTATGTTTTTGGCTCCGACATAAGAGAAACCGGAGCGAATGTTTTCCAAAATTCTGTCTAAATTCGGTTCAAGTGCACCTATATAGGGAACAAAGCCAGCTACTCCCTCAATGTGCGTAACGCTATTTGGAGATTGCCTTGATTTTTCAATAAGAGAGGTTGATCCGTTATACTCTTTATATTTTTTACCGTTATTGATGATGATTTTTCCAGCGGTTTCTTTCAGGCCGGCGAAAAGATGACCGGTCATTATGGCTGAAGCGCCGGCGGCTAAACCTTTAACGACGTCACCGGAATTTTTCATTCCACCGTCACAGATTAAAGTTTTGCGATACTTTCTGGCCGCTTTTGCACAAGCGAGCATGGCCGAAATCTGAGGAACGCCGCAGCCCGTCTCAGTTCTGGTTATACAGGTCGAACCTGGACCGATACCAACTTTTACACAGTCGGCTCCGGCCAGGAATAAATCTTTAGCGCCTTCATAAGTAACTACGTTGCCGGAAACAATACCAACTTTATTGCCGAATATTTGTTTTAGCATCTTTGTCTCCTCAATGGTTTGTTGCATATGTCCATGGGCTACATCCAAAACCAAAACATCGGCACCTGCAGAAACCAAAAGTTTGGCCCTCTCAAATCCTTTTTCTCTTACTCCTACTGCGGCACCCACTAAGACTTTTTCCTTTTTAACTGCTTCGACCATATTTACTTCTTCCTCAGTGGACATAAAACGGGGTAAAACCCCCAGGCCTCCGAGCCTTCCCAATGAAATTGCAAAATTTGCGTCGGTTATGCTACTCATATTGGAGCTGATAAGGGGGATATTAAGCATTAGATTAGGGGTAATTTGTGTAGATAAATCTACATCCGAACGGCTTTTTATTACAGAATACTGAGGGATAAGAAGAACATCATCGTAAGAAAGGCCAAGAGGAATTTCATGATCCATATTGCGTAATGATATGAATCATTACATTTAACTTTATCGAAAAAGATTTTTTCTGTCAATAACCTTTTCATGATAAAATATGCACGGAGGTCGCGTAGCTCAGCTGGTTAGAGCGTACGATTCACATTCGTAAGGTCCCTGGTTCGAGCCCAGGCGCGACCACATGAGAAAATTTATTTTCTTTGTTGTCTGGGCAATACTTTTACTTTTGGTTCCAGTAACCATACTGCAAACCACTCCTTTGGCTTTTGCTCTTAAGAACCACGTGACTTTAACCAACCTCATCCAGAGATTTTTTGGACTCGCTGCCTTTGTCCTGCTTTTTGTCCAGTTAATCTTGGGTGCTTTTATGTCAAGATGGATTGAAAAGATGGGGGAATGGATTTTTAAGTTCCATCTTTTTGAGGGAGTATTGATCTATTTTTTGGTCTTATTGCATCCCATCTTCTTTATGATTTTTAATCATTTTGCAGGTTCAGGCTGGAATCCTTATGCAGTATTTGTTAATGTTTGTTTGCTTTGTAAAACACCACTGGATTATTACTACACTTTAGGCAGGATTTCTTTTTGGCTTTTGACGGTTGTCGTTTTGGCGAGTATTTTTAGAAAGGCAACACCTTGGTTAAGAGCAAATTGGAGAAAATTGCATGTGTTTAACTATGTAGTATTTTTGCTTGTCGGTCTTCACGGATTTTTAACTGGGACTGATTTTAGAATCCAACCTTTTTATTTGTTTGCAATTATTTCTTATACGATAGTGGCATGTGTGGTGATTTTTATCGAAATCCCTAGACTGTACAAAAATTTCAGAAGTTGGCTCAACGCTTAGAATTTATCTACTTTCTCCAATATTTTTTCCAGAATTTCCAAAAATCAAACCAGAATTTGGGGAAGTTTGGATTTTTGTAATCTTTTGCCTCGTGTAAAATATTTTCATTGGGATGTTTAGAACTAAATTCAATAATTTTGGTTTCTTGAGTTAACCCTTTAAATTTATATTCTTTATACAAGGTTTGACCATTTGATAAAAACTCTCCAACTATAAATGTTGTATTTTGTGAGGAAGGTGTTATTTGTAATTGGTAATCTTCATCTTTTGGATCCATAATTGCGACCATTCCGTTTTCAGAATCTGTCTTGTTGCCTTTTTCATCCGTTACACTAAAAGTGCCCGGATAACCAACTAAAATTAGGGCAGATTTATGCTCCAAATAACCCGGGTTGTCAGTTGAGGGGGTACCTAGAAACGTAAGAATATGACTGACTCCTTCGCTTGAGGCAATAATTCCTGAATGAGATTCGTTCATTTCTTGGTTATTGGCTCCCGTAATTTGAGCACTTTGGATCAAAACTGTTCCGTCTCCTTCTTTGACATTTTCTTTACTAACCGGTTTTCCATCGGGCCATTTTGGATCTTTGATTACATCTATTGTTTTCAAAGTAGATATACCTGTTCCATACAAAGTTCCAACTTTTACTCCCCAAAAACCGTCGACGAAATTTATGGGTAAAAAATCATTTTTAGTTCGCATCAAGGCAACGGTCTTTAATTTTCCTGTTTTATTGTCTCTTAAATAGTCATAAGTCGGAAGTAAGTTCTTTAAGGAGGGAGGAATAGCGCAATGATCAATAAATAAAGTTGCTGCAATTTTCTCTACTAAGTCATTAGTCCAAACTTCACCGTTAACTACTGTGGGATAAGCGAGTGCTGAACCCTGATTTGGCGTGCCAACTGCCAAGAACTTGGCAGCTATGCCGCCGTTTTGATTCGCCAAATAATCCTCTCCAATTAATCCACCCATACTGTGACCAACTATATCCACCTTTTCATCTAGTGCAACGCCGGAGCTATTTATTGAATTATTTAGGAGTTGGGCATTTTTGGTGACATTCTGCCGCCAATCGTAGTAAAAAGGAACAGCGGTAAAACCTTTTGAGGGAAGAGCTGATATAAGTGGACTGTAAATATCTTTGGCGTATGGAGCTAGTGTCCAAACTCCACCATAGCCGTAGTTTTTACAGCTTATTAGAGCGTCCACGTTCCAACTTGCACCAAGTCCAGGAATTACAAAAACTTTTGTAACTGGTGGAGTAGGTGAAGCAATATCATCATTTGTGATAATACAGGTTTTACTATCTCCATTCGATATAACACCTTTACAATCTGTGCTATAAGTTGTTAGATATCCGGATTGGGTAGCTTCAGTAATATTGTATAGACCTGCAGACAAAGCTACAGGTGTACCGATTTCATTACCGGAAAACGAAGAAAGAGTTTGATAATTGTTGACAACATTAATTGTAAAACCAGAAGCCTGTTTTGTTCCGCTATTGTCATTAACAACATGAGTAATAACATTAAAGCTTGGAGGGGTTGTTTGTACGTCCCCTGTCCGGTCACAAAATGTCCAGTATTGCCCGGAAGTACCAGGTAAAATGCCATATTCTATACCAATCGTTGCATAATCGGGAGGAGAATTAAAATCAAGCCCCCAGATTCCCCCGGGTACTACATGATACTGGGATGAAGGCCAGTCGTACCATTGCCAAAATGCTCCTGTTCCGAGTACTCCAGATTCAACCTCATTTCGAATTTGACGGCACCCTACAGGATCATTTATATAGATGTTGCAATTGGGGTCATCGGAATACGTCCAGGGGATTCCTACATTTACACCATACATTTTTGAAACCAATGCGGACCCCGACAATCTGATATATTGGATTACAGCTAACTTATCAAAATCTGAAGTTATAGCAAAATCAAGATGGTTTCCCGTAATTGTTGCCTTATAAGTACAAGCAGAAGTGGACGAAGGAAACAATAAGATAAAAAGTCCGGCGAATATCAAAATTAATAAAATTCTATATTTCAATACCACCTTATAATAAGATTTAGAATATCCGAAACTGTTTGTCAATAGTCAATATCTAATATATGAAACTAAACTTAAAAACTTGTGAACTTGTGTTTTTCAATAAAACTTTGATTATAATGAAAGACATATTATTTCCTAATATTTAAATGAAAAGTGTTGAAAAACTGGCCAGAACATGGAATAAAGAAGCAAAAAGTTACTGTTTTGAAAATGATTCTCAGGTTGATTATTTGGCCAACTTTCATCATTTAGTCTATTGCCTTGGGAATCTAAAAGGTAAAAAAATATTAGAAGTGGGGAGCGGAACAGGTCAAGGGAGCGCCTATTTGGCTTCTAAAGGTGGTGTGATCCATCTTGTTGACATCTCAAAAAAGTCATTGGAGTTTTCAAAAAGATATTTTGCGTCAAAAAATTTACCTGTAAAACTTTATCAACAGAACGCCTTTGATATGAAATTTCACTCAGGGAGTTTTGACTATGTATGGAATGGCGGGGTTATTGAACATTTTAGTGATAAAGAGAAAATATTGATGCTTAAAAAAATGTGGAATTTGGTTAAACCTGGTGGAAAGCTCTTAATAATGGCTCCGAATGCACATGACTTTCCCTTCATGATTGCAAAGAAAATTCTTATGTTGAGAAAAAAATGGGCCTTTGGTTATGAAGATGACTTGACTATTAGAAGAATGGCGAACCTTGCGGAAGGAGCAGGAATAAATAAATTTTCTATATATGCATATAATCCAGTAATAGGTTTTTGGTTTTTTCCTTACGGGAGGGAAATTACTAATTTGTTGGGTTTGAATACGTTAGAAAAACATAAATTACGATCGCCCTTTGGGCACGGTATAATTTTCTGCGCTAAGAAAATTTGAGGATATTATTTTACGGTTACCCAGCGATTTTCTTTAACTGATTTGCTACAAGCCTCTAAGACTTTAGTTATTTTGACATTCATTTTGGCATTTTCATAAGTTATTTTGTTTTTAGAAATTTGTTCAACAAGACCTTCAATTTCTACAGAAAGAGCTTCTTCGTTACTAATCTTAGGAATAACAATATCACCGCTTCTATAGATAGGTTTAAATGGACTTATTGATTCTGGAGAGAAATCGATTCCCTTATTGTAAATCTTTATCTTTTCGTCTGGTTGAATATCGTCAAAAAGGATCATTTTTGACGACCCGCCGATAAAAATAGTTCTTAATTTTACAGGGGATAGCCATGAGACATGTATATGGGCGATAAAATTATTTGGATAACTGATAGTGATGTGGGCTAGTTCTTCAGTTTCTAAGGCTTGGTGGTGTTTAGATGCTACCGCAAATACTTTTTCTGGCTCGAAATTGAAACAATAATCTAGAATTGCTAAATCATGAAGAGCTAAATCCCAGATTACATTTACACCTTTTTGTATAAGACCCAGATTTGTTCTGGTAGAGTCGAAATATTGGGGGTTACCAATTATGCCTTTTTTGATAAGATTTCTAATTAATTTAACGGCGGGAGTATAAAGATAAGTTAAATCGCAGTGCAATAATAACTTTTTTCTTTTTGCGATTTTAATAAGATCTTTCACTTCTTTAGAGTTTGTAGCTAATGGCTTAGCAATTAGAACATGTTTTCCGGCAAGCAATGCAGATCGACACAGTTTGTAATGGGTTTCTGGTGGAGTCGCTATTGCAATGAAATTAAGTGTTGTGTCTTTTAGAACTTCTTTATAATTTCTTGTAAATTTTATCCAGGGGTAAAGGTTAGATATTTTTAAAAATTGGTTTTGGTCCAAGTCGCAGGCCCAGACAAGGTTAACCTTTTTGTGTTGAGTGAAATTTCTAATATAGTTTGGGCCCCAGTAGCCAAGTCCAATAACGCCAACGTTAATTTTCTTCATGTGCTTTTTGATAGAATTTTCGTATAGAATTGACAATTTTATCCTGATTTAATTTAGTTAGTTCCGGGAACATTGGTAAAGATAAAATTTCATTTGTTGCGTTTTCTATCACAGGGAAGTCACCCTTTTTATAACCCAAAAAAGTAAGCGATTTTTGAAGATGAAGTGGCACAGGGTAATGTAACCCAGTTTGTATACCTAAAGATTCCAGGTATGAAGCTAGGGCATTGCGTTTTGGACACTTCGCAACAAATAAATGATAAACCGGTGTGGTGTTTTTATTTGGAATAACAGGGGTAACTTGAGGTGCCCATTTTCTTAAGGATCTAATGTAATAATCTGCGATTTTTCTTCTCTTAACATTCCATCTATTGAGATAATTAAGCTTAACTGAAAGTAGAGCTGCTTGAATTTCATCCAGTCTACTGTTGGTTCCAATCTCACTATAGTAGTATTTTGAACCCCCGTACTCCCTTAATCGTATAATTCTTTTATACATTTTCCTTGAATTGGTAGTTATGGCACCAGCGTCACCAAAAGCTCCCAAATTTTTGGCTGGATAAAAACTAAATGCAGAGATAGTTCCTAAGTTTCCGGCTTTTTTCTTTCCGAAGAAGGATCCGTGTGCCTGCGCTGAATCTTCAATAACATAAAGGTTATGCTTTTTGGCAATTTTATTTATCTTGTTCATTGCAGCTGGGAATCCAAAAAGATGAACGGGAATAATGGCTTTTGTTCTTTTTGTGATAGCCCTTTCAATTAAATTAGGGTCAATACTCAATGAATTTTTATCGGCATCTACAAATATTGGTTTAGCGTTTGTTGCCAAGACCGCGTATGCCGTAGCAATAAAAGTATTGGCTGGAAGAATCACTTCGTCGCCTTCACGTATATCCAGAGCGGTTAGGGAAAGCTTTAGCGCGTCAGTACCCGAGGCAACGCCAACACAATATTTTGTTCCAATAAATTTTGCAAATTTTTGTTCAAATTCGAATAGATTGGGGCCTTTAATATAATATCCAGAAGCAGCAACTTTTAAGAGAATTTTGTCAATTTTCTTTTTTAAATTTCTGTATTGCAGTTTAAGGTCTACAAGTGGAATTTCCATTTCTTTTACGATATATTAGCATAGTATGGCAAATGATAATGTTAGATTAGGGAAAAATGTGGTAATTCCTCGCCAAGAGCTCGTTAATTTATACGGTTGTGACGTTGGTGATGGAACAAAAATTGGAGCATTTGTTGAAATTCAAAAAGGAGCCGTAATAGGTAAAAACTGTAAAATTTCTTCACATACTTTTATTTGCCAAGGTGTAGTCTTTGAAGATAAAGTTTTTATTGGCCATGGTGTAATGTTCATTAATGACCGTTATCCTCGTGCGACCAATCAAGACGGCAGTCTAAAGAAAGAAAAAGATTGGTTAACTGAGGAATCGGCAACTTTGGTTAAGAATGGAGCTTCAATAGGAAGCAATGCCACGATTCTTTGCGGAATAACTATTGGGAAAAGATCGATTGTTGGAGCGGGGAGTGTTGTTACCAAAAATGTCCCTTCCGGAGTAATTGTTGCTGGAAACCCTGCCAAAATTCTCAGAAAAATATAACCCTGTGGTAAACTTCGAGTATGAAAATACTTTTTATTACTAGGCTTTTTTACCCTCATATCGGGGGTGTGGAGAGACATGTTGTTGAAGTCTCCAAATTTCTTCGAAAGAAAGGCAATAGTATTACAGTTCTAACCGAGAAGTATGACAAATCTTTAGAGGATAACGAAGATATCGATGGTGTAAAGGTAGTTAGATATTATTACCCTCATATTAAACTTTTAGGACTCATATTTGTTTGGTGGCAGATTTTAATACGTAGAAAGCTAATCGAAGAAGCAGATATGGTACATATTCATGATGTCTTTATTTGGTATCTACCATTTCGATTTTTGTATCCAAAAAAGAAAGTTATTATAACATTCCACGGGTTAGAATGGGACAATCCTTTTTCCAAGTTGAGCATTTTACAAAAGAGATTGAATGCAAATTTATCAAACGGAACAGTGGGGGTTGGGAAATATTTAGAAAAATATACAAGTATTAAGTTTGACTTAGTGATTTACGGAGCTATATCACCCAACCGTTTTACACATCGAAAAGTCAAAGGCTCTATCGTTTATGTTGGCAGACTTGAGGAAAATACCGGACTTGGTAAGTTTTTGGAATGGATAAAAAAGAACCCAAAATATACAGTTGAGTTTTGTGGAGACGGACCTCTAAGAAAAAGATGTGAGAAAATTGGTAGGGTCTATGGTTTTATAGCCAATCCGTCTCCGTTTTTAGAAAAAGCGGAGTACTGTGTTCCCGGAGGGTATTTAGGGGCGATGGAAGCCTTAAATGTGGGATGTAAGTTGAAATTATTTTCGCATGATAAACTAAGGGAGGATGTTTGGAGGATGACGCCATTCGTAGAAAAGAACGCAAAAGCATGGGTTCGAACCCAAACTTGGGATAAATTAGCCGATGAATATCTCAATTTGTATAACCACATTTAACGAAGAAGGGAACATTGGGGCACTCCTCGATTCACTTTTGGTGCAAACCAAAAAGCCTGACGAAATTGTAATCGTCGACGGGGGATCGACAGATAAAACCATGGGGATAATTAATCATTACCAGAAGAGATTTGGGAAAATAAAACTTCTTAAGGAAAAGTGTTCAAGAGCTAGAGGACGAAATTTGGGTGTGGAAATAGCTAAGGGAGACGTAATTGCGATTACGGATGCCGGTTGTATTGCAGATAGAAACTGGCTGAAAAATCTTATAGCTCCATTTGCGACCGGCAGAGTTGATATTTCGGCCGGGTTTTACAAAATGATCGGAAAAAACTCGCTGCAAAAAGCCATGAGTATTTTTTTAGGAGTGACTCCAAGAAAGTTTGATATAAATTTCTTGCCTTCGACAAGATCTATGGCTTTCAGGAAAAATGCATGGGATGTAGTAGGAGGTTTTCCCGAAGGGAAAGGAAATTCGGCTGAAGATACGGATTTTAATTATAAGGCGGTTAAATCGGGTTTAAAGTATTCACGCGTGAAAAACGCATTGGTAGAGTGGGGGATGCCCAAAAATTTAACGGAATTTTTCAATAAAATAAAAACTTACGCGAAATGGGATATCCGCTATAGAATCTGGTGGCATCCAACCCAACGCTTTGCGTCGCACAATATCAAGGCTCTTTTTGTACTCCTTCGGTATCTAGTTGGACTTACACTCTTAATATTAAGTTTTTGGTTTATGACACTTCCCTATTTGTTTATTTGTTTATTTGCTTATTCTATTTTTTCTTTTAGAAAAATTTTTGTTGAATTCGGGGATTATAGAATTGCAATCTATGGGCCAATTCTTCAATTAACCTCAGATTTCGCCGTGATCACAGGTTTCGTATCGGGTATAATCAACAAGTAATGGGCTATTTTAAGGACACTGTAAAGGGGGTTAGTTGGATGACTGCGCTTCGCGGGAGTACTCGAGTCTTGGCCATAATCAAAATTGCGATTTTAGCAAGGCTCCTTTCACCATCTCAATTCGGAGTTTATGGCATAGCTCTTCTGGTTTTAGGGTTTTTGGAGGTTTTAACAGAAACTGGAATAAATATTTTCTTAATTCAGGAAAAAGATGATATGCGTTCCTACTTAGATTCGGCTTGGTTCGTTTCAATAATTCGGGGAGTTTTGGTATCGGCAATAATTTTAGTCAGTATTCCTGCAGTAATGCTTTTCTTCCACTCTACTGGGGTTAGGCCTCTTCTTTATATTGTTGCCGGGGTAGCTTTTATTCGCGGTTTTATAAATCCGATGGAGATAACATTCCAGAAGAACCTGCAGTTTATGAAAGAGTTTTTACTTCAAGGTGGATTATTTTTTGTGGATGCCTTGGTTGCCATTTCTATAGGTTTTGCTACTAGATCAGAGATTTCAATGGTTATCGGAATGTTGGCGGCGGCAATGGTTGAGGTAATTTTAAGTTTTATAATTTTTAAGGACCGGCCAAAATTCTCCTTCGATAAGGAAAAGTTTTTAAAAGTTATAAACAAAGGAAAATGGATTACAGGGGCAGGTGTATTTTCTTATGCATTTCAAAATATTGATAACATTGTCGTTGGAAAATTCTTGGGAACCGCGCCTCTTGGGTTTTATCAACAAGCATATAGCATTTCGACATTGCCGGTTACTGAGGTGGGACAGATATTCAATAAAGTAACGTTCCCAGTATATGTGAGAATTAGCGAAGACAGGAAAAGACTAAAAGCTGCATTTTTTAAAACTCTTGGAGTTATTCTTTTTCTAGTTGCTATTTTTGGAGCAATCATATTTATTTTTTCAAGGCCCCTTATTTTGATTTTTCTTGGGAGTAAGTGGCTAAGTATAGAACCTGTTCTAAAAGTTTTGGCGGTTTTTGGAGTATTGAAATCTGTGTTAAATTTTAGCTACTCAGTTTTTCTTGCACTCAAAATGCAAAAAACCGTGATGCTATCAGAGCTTTTTGGGATAGTCGGGATGGGGGTAGCCATTTATCCGATGGTTATGAAATACGGAATTGTTGGGGCTGGGTATTCTACAATAATCGCTTTTGTTTGCAGTTTGCCTGTTGTAATTTACGGGCTTAGAAAAGTATTTAAATGATAATCATCTCAATACTACTTGGAATAATTTTGCGAGTTTACAAAATCGGAACCAACTATTATTTTACCGGTGAGCTCGGCAAAGAACTTTTATATGTCAGGCAGTTTGTTGAAAGCGGCGGTTTTCCCTCGGTCGGACTTCCTACTTCGCATGAGTGGCTGACCTATGGGCCGGTTTATTACTGGGTTTTAATTCCATTAGTTAAACTTTTTGGTCAGTCGCCGTACATATTATTTTGGCTGGCACTTGCCGCATCCATGGTTGGCATTTTGATTACATATTTTGTTTTTTCCAGAATTGTTGACAAAAAGTTTGCCGTAATATTATCTTTTTTTATCTCACTTTCTCCTCTTTGGATTTGGATAACCCGTCTTTCAAAACTTCATACCTTTTTCTTTATTTTGATACCGCTTGTAATTTATTTTCTTTATAAGATTTGGAACAAGAATATAAAGTTTGTTTTCTGGCTGGGGATAGTGTTCGGACTGCTTTTCAGTTTTCACTACAGCCAGATTCCATTAATGGTGGTAATACTGGGAGTTTTTTGGATTAAAAGAAAAACATTGAAAATTAATAATTACTTGAAATTTATTCTGGGTATAACACTTCCAAACGTTACAATGCTGATTTACGACGCGGGCAGAGGCTTTTCGATGGTTAAGAACCTTACCCTCTGGATTCCGTATCGTGTCGCAGGTTTTCTCGGACTTTATCCGAAAAACAATTTGGATATCTTTTCAGGAGAAAGCACTATTTTATCTTTTAACGAGTTTTTCGGTAGAAACTTATTTTGGGATAATCGATTTTGGATATTGGGGACTGTGGTTTTCTTGGTTTTATTTATTACTTTTGTTATTCAAAATTACAGGAAATTTACAAAAGATTTTTTTGTTTTTTATTTGGTTTCCTCAACAACTGTACAGTTTTTGGCACTCCTGATCCATACAAGTCCGCCGCTTCATTATTTTTTGCCTGTTTTCCTGAATTTCGGACTTTTGTTTTCCTATTTTGTTTGTCAGTACTGGGAGGCCCGATTAACCAAAATTTTGACTACTCTTATCTTTACTCTTATGTTTATTGCCGGAATTTTGGGATTAAATAGTGAACATGCGAATGATACGAATTATATTCCTCTCAAAACGCAGGAAAGTGTTACAGATCATATTGTTAAAGATGCTGGCGGAAAACCCTTCAGTCTGGGAAGAGTCGGTCCTTTTGATTATTTTTCCGAAAACTATGATCAGAATTACCAGTTTTTGATTTTATCAAAAGGCGGTAAAATCGACCCTTCGTCTAAAAAGAAATATATCATTTACGATATTGGTCAGGTTTATGTTCAGAAAAATGAATGATGTTGAGATATTAACATTAAAAGAGAGAAATATTTCGGATTTTGCTGAGGCGCGTAATAGGCTTCTACAAAGAGCCAAATCTAAGTGGGTATTATTTATTGATTCGGACGAAAAAGTTTCTGACGAACTTGCCTCTGAGATGTCTAGCCTCGACCCATCAAACTTTAGCGGCTTTTTCATAAAGAGAAAAATAGTCTTTTTGAGTAAAGTGGTTGGTGAAGATAAGGTTTTGAGACTGGCAAGGAGGAGTGGCGGTAAGTGGAAGCGCAAAGTCCACGAAACTTGGCAAATAAAAGGGGAAGTCGGGACACTTAAAAATTATATTATTCATAATACTGCGTATAATCTGCATGATTACATTGTGAAGATTAATACCTATTCGTCCATCCACGCAGCCGAAAATCTGTATGAAGGTAAATATTCAAACCTTTTCAAAATTATTTTATATGCGAAAATAAAGTTTATTCAGAATATTTTGGCGAGACGGGGAGTTGTTTTTAGTATGTTACAATCGTTTCATTCGTTTTTAGGATGGGCAAAACAATGGGAATTGCAAAAAGATTAAACTGGCAGAATATTTTTCTTTTTTTGTTTTTTGTTGTTTTCCCGTTCGGGCAAATAATACGCCTAAGTTTTAGTTTCGCAGGGATCAATATACCCGTTTTGCCGATCGATATTATCGTGGGCTGTGGCGCCCTATATTCTCTCGTAATGAAATTTCGAAAACCCGAAGTTTTTAGGCAATTTATAGGTTTTTTATTTGTCGCTGTATTTTCATTTATTCTGTCAATTTTCATATTCAGGGTAGCAGCTTTATTTTACGGGCTATTTTATTTGTTAAGACTTGCTGCGTATTCGTGTTTTTTAATTTATGTTTGGAATTTTGCCAGAAAAAACGAAAAGAACAAAAAGCTTTTAGTTGATTGTCTTTTGGGTGTTTCAGTCGTTTCTGCGGTATTTGGCTGGGTTCAGTTTTTTTGGTTTTCCGATATAAAACCTTTCTTCGCCTGGGGCTGGGATATGCACTTATTCCGGTTGGTTGGCACTTTTTTGGACCCCACATTTCTTGGGCTCATTATTGTTTTCGGATTAATACTGTCAATAAATCGATTCATTGATACAAAGAAAAAGAGCTATATTTTTGTTACAATTTTCCTTTTGATTTCTTTGGCCTTTACCTACTCGAGAGCGAGCTACTTAGCTTTTACGGCGGCAGTTTTGGTAATCATTTATTTTGAGAAAAGATTTAAAAAACTGATACTACTTGTAATCGGGCTCGCGGTTCTTGCATTTTTACTTCCGACAACCAAAAACCACAGCATAGAGCTTTTCAGAAGCTTCTCTGCAATCGCTAAAGTTGAAAATTATGAGACGACTCTTAGAATTTTTTCCAAATCCCCCGTCTTTGGGGTTGGATACGACAATATGTGTATTGCATATCAGAAGTATATAGGAGCTCAGGATTTTTCTTCCCACGCATGTTCCGGCTCTGATTCAAGCCTGCTTTTTATTTTGGCAACAATGGGAGTAGTTGGTTTTATTGTTTTTATCTCTTCACTCTATAAAATCGCGGCTTCTATGACATCCTCCCCGCCTGTAAGGCGGGGTTTCCTTCTCTCCAGAAGGATAACATATCAGCGTTCAATTCATCTACTGGCAAAGCCAGTTGTTTTCTTGAATGCTGTTATAAAAAGAACTTCTAGTTTCTACGCCGGAGGCACAAGCTCCGCTTATCTCCTAATTTCTAGTTTCTTGGCTCTACTTGTTCACAGCCTATTTTCCAATTCGCTTTTTTACCCATGGATAATGGGTTATCTGATTATTCTCCTATCCGTATCTCTTAAGGAGTAAAGTTGAGGGTTATATCTTTTTCGGTAGTGTTTCCCGCCTGATCAGTTGATTTCACCACAAACGGGTTTGCACCTTCATTAAGCGTAGTGGTGTATTGAAAGGTGCCAGCATCATCTACAGAGATTATGCGGTCATTAATTGTGACCTGGCACCCCGCTTCCGTTGCCCCTTGGATTGTTACTTGTCTTTGGTTTGATCCAAAAAAAGACGATCCGTCAGAAGGAGTATTTACGGTTAGGCTGGGGGGTTTATTATCATAAGTTATTACATAGTCTTTGGTTTTTTGACTTTGGTTTCCTGATGTATCGACTGCCACTGCCCAAAATGTATTATCTCCGTTCTGAAGCTGTAGGTTAAAGGAAAAACTGCCGTCTTTGTTGACAAGGGTTTCTTGGGTGGTGCCATTAAATGTCAGCTTTACGTTAGCGCCCGGTTCAGATTTACCGGAGATGCTGGCTGTGGGTTGGTTTGTGAAAATTTTAAAATAGTTAAAAGTGGGTGGGGCTGGCGGGGTTATGTCATTTTTTGCAATCGGTCTGCCTCCATTTTTGAGATCTGACACGAATACTGTTAGCTTTCCCAAGGCAGGAATTCCTATAAAAATTAATAAGGAAATAACAGCAATTGTTAGAGCAATAAATAGTACAGCGTTTCTAAGGTTTCTTTTTTCTTCAACCGATTGCAATCTTGAATTGTAATTTCGCATAATTTGTGAGCCAACGGGAGGACTTGAACCTCCAACCTTTCCCTTACGAAGGGATTGCTCTACCGTTGAGCTACGCTGGCGTGACGGACTCTGCAAAGATAATTATAACACCAGAGGCTGGTTTGAAATTAATACCCAATCGTTTTGTCTACTAATAGGATAATCCTAAAAAATAATGGAATCGTATGAAAGATGCCTTTGCTCGAAACCTGTCGAAATAAATATAATTGTTTACGTTTTCAAACACTTCTGACTTCAGGTATAATTACAAAGTCGAAAACAAAACGTAATAAAGCCCTGACACCATAATGTATAAAAGATTGCGTATCAAATCTAAGGAAATGAAATCCTGGGATCATTATTGGGAAGAGAATGGTATAAGAAGCGACAGATTTGTTTATAATTTTGTCGCCTCATTTTATAGGAGATTTTTGATAAAGCCGTCTTTAAACCACTTTATGAAAAAATATTTTAAGAAAAATTCTAAAGTTTTACATGCAGGTTGTGGTGGTGGAGAGGTAGATATGGATTTGCAGGATTATTTAGATATAACAGCTGTGGATTTTTCTCAAAATGCGCTTAGGAAATACCGAAGCAGACACGCAAAAAAATGTACAATCATAAATGGCGATGTGAGAGCTCTCAAATTTAAATCGTCATCGTTTGATGGGGTTTACAATTTAGGAGTTTTAGAACATTTTTCTGAAGATGATATCGGCAAAGTTCTGGAAGGTTTCCATAGAGTTTTAAAAGCAAACGGGACTTTGATAATATTTTGGCCTCCGGAATATGGAATAAGTGTTTTATTTTTTAAAATTCTTGTTTTTATTAGCGGGGAACTTTTGAATATTAAGAATGTAGAATTCCACCCTGTTGAAGTTTCTCGGTTGCGGTCAAGGACTGAAGCTAAGAAAATTTTCAATGATTCAGGATTTTGTGTAATCGAATATAAGTATGGGATAAGGGACCTTTTTACAAACGTAGTTATTGTAGCCAGGAAGATGTAGGCATTAATAAAGAATCTTTTTGTAGATTAAGTAATTTAATCCCCTATCTTTTATAATTCCAAAGGCTTTTATAGGACTTTCAAATTGTCCCTTGAAAAACATGAGAAAAGTCAGATTATCGTTTTTAATCAGATCTGCCTTGTCGAAATAGAATTGAAATATTGTTAATAAATTCCAGGTAAGAAGCAAAATAAATAAGATGGCCGTATATTTAATGTTTAGTTTCTCAATAAACTTTGCTAGACCGAAAGCAAAATAAGGAATTCCCCCAACAACAAACCTTTGTCCAAATTCAACCGAACTACTTGCCCAAAAAGAACAAACGAGAATTAGTATTGTGAGGGATAGTAAAAATATCAATTTACGGGATTTAATAACAGTATTCAAGAATACCGCGAGCGATGAGCTCACAGATGAATTGAACGCTGATATGCCATCCTCCTTTGGAGGAATACCCCGCCAGAATGGCGGGGAGGATGTCATTAAACCGATAAAACCAAATATATATATAGGAGTCCAGGTAAATAGCCCTCGTTTAGCCGTAAATAAAAATTCCATGATTTTTGTAATTGAAAAAGTGAATCGACCAATTCCACTTGACAAATAAGGCATGCGGAAAGGATCCCCGAACATAGCATAATAGCTCCAGAAAAGCGGAAGCGAAAAAATGATTGCAGAGATAAGTATAGTAGTCCAGTTTTTAACTGAAGGTGAACTTTTTAGTATTTGCCAGTAAATTGGAATTAAAAGAATTATGTCGGGAACTCTGGTGATAAATAAAAGTCCGGATAGAGCTCCAACCAGAAAATAATTGAAGTTTTTTGAGGGCATGTTGTAGGTTTTCCAAAGAAGGAATGATATTAGAAAGAATGCAGGCTGGTGTGAAAGAGCCGGTTCGAAGGAGGAATAATAAAAAAGATTTGAGGTTAAGAAAAAGAAAAGGACAGAAAAGAATGCAATGTTTTTAGAAAAAAAGTTTTGTAAATACTTTTCAAGAAAATATAAACCTCCCATTACCAGTAATATTCCGGTTAGTCCGGGACCTACTTCGTAAACAATACTGAATCTATCGGCCGTAAAAAGCGAAATAATGGCAATCGATGGGACCCAAATAATTCCTGTGCCGATTGGGAAAGGATTACTACTGGTATCCCAAAATATTCGGCTAAATTCTCCTTTAATTCCCTGGAACTTTTCAAGATGATTGTAAATGGGGCCGAAGTTTAGGCTTTTTTCAAAGTAAAGGGCCTGGGTATAAGTGTAATATCCATTTCCGTCGCCATATATCCCGTGTCTGACTAAAATTAGGTGGGTTATAAAAATGGCGAAGCAGACTATAAAAAGAAGGAAGTATTTTTTCATGAACGATTATTTGCCGTATAATAACATAAATTATATGTTTGCCAGCAATGAAGAATAAGAAATGGTCAGGTGAGGTTACAAAACATTCAATTGCGCTTGATCTTGAAGAGGGAGTATTTACTTGGGATAACCCCAAAAAAATTGCCAAGTCGCTTAAAGAATCAGCAGAAAATTCCATAAGACGTAAAGCCTTTCCGTTCCAATCAGCCATGAGCATGCTGAATTTTTATATTAATCGTGCCGGAAAGAATTTACCGCAAATGAGGAAAAAAATTTTGAAAAAAGCAAAGGTAGAACTTAGAAAGTTATACTCCAAAAATAAGTAAATCCTTGTAAAAATTGTAATCAGGTATTCAGGGTGGTTATAAAATCATACAATAAGGTGTCTCCTTGACCCCTATATTGAAATAAATCAAGACTGCTTGATAAATACCTACCACTAGTGGCCTCTTTCTCATATCTATACTGAAGATGATAATTTAGTCCCGGGGCTACAGATCTTAAACCATTGAGGGCTTTTGGTGTTAATTCTTCCGGAAGTTTTATTTTGTAAATATCTACCGCATTATATTTAACTTTTTCTATTTCAGGATCCAAAAAAATATTCGCTTGATGGGCCGAAAGCTCACTTTGAAACTCCCATACAGTATAGTCACCTTGAGGACCACGGACAAATGCCTTTCTACTATCCGTTGATCCGTATTCAGCCAGTCTTACGGGGGGAGCCTTTGTGGTTATTGATCCATCATCAGCTTCAATTCTTTCCTCCGGCGGAATAATTACATCGAATATTTGATAGCACTTTTCCCTACAAAAATATACAAAAAGATCGGTGAATTCATGAGCCGAATATTGATAATGCGGCTTTTCTGATGACTGATCTATTTCCTTAGGCATTGGCTCATATTAACACATGTGTCGAGACTTAACCATCACGGAAGAATTGACAACTTGCTACATTTTTAGAGGGTGCCGTAGTGTCTGTGAGCGGGTAATGGGAATCGAACCCACTTCTCATCCTTGGGAAGGACGCATTCTACCGGTGAACTATACCCGCGTTTATAACTTACAGGCATAATTATATCATTACTTAGTTACCCTAACTAAGTAAGTGAGAAAGTCGTGATTTGGAGTTCCTGCCTTTCTTTCTGAAGAAAGTGTCTCAAGACTATTCCGGGTTAATATTTCTTCGAATTCAGCTCCTTGATAATATTTGAAATAATATCCGGTTTTGGGACTTACCTCGTCGCCTTTCCCTTCCTTGATTGTAATAAATCCGACCCCTCCGTTTTTTGTAACTCTTACAAGTTCCTTTAAGGCTTTGTTTGGGTTTTCAAGGTGGAATATGCACGCCGTTGCCCAGAAACCATTAAACATGTTGTCTTTAAGTCCTAAGTCCTGCATATCCATTTGGGTAAATAATCCTTCAGGATTTAGCTCCTTGGCTATTTTAAGCATAGTGCTTGAGTAATCTGTCGAAAGTACTATTGCCCCAACTTTTTCGAGATATTTACCATCTGTTGCAGGTCCGCAGCCAACCTCCAATACGACCCCGTCTCCTTGAAGCTTCTCAATAAATTGATACATTCCCTCAGGCCAAAAGGTAAGTCTATCTCTTCCACCTGAGTGTTCAAGCCAATTTTCTGCAGACACGTCGTAACTTTTTCGTGTATTATCTTCTCTCTCGGTTAACATATTATCTTGGTAGGGTAAAAACATTCCCCGAGTGAATAAGTCCGGGATTTACAAGTTTATTGGCTTTGGCAATTGCTACCCATTTGTATCCGTCTCCGTATGCCCTAACTGCGATTTTCCAAAGACAATCGCCTTTTACAACGGTATAAGTATCACCAGTTATTGGTGAGGCTGCAGTGATTGTTACTACTTTTTTGGTTGATGTTGGCTTTCTTGGTGAGACATCGGGAATGGTTAGCTTTTGTCCAACTTCAATTGTTTCTGTCTTAAGACCGTTTGCACTTTTTATGTCTACCCAGTTATAGCCTGAACCAAACGAATCCTCAGCTATTGACCAAAGTGTTTCTCCTTTTACCACTGTGTGTTCTTTTGTGCTGGTTTGAGTAGAGCTAACCGGAATGGTTCCGCTAGTCCTATCTTTAAAATAGTTAACAATCAAAATTCCGACGATAACAATAACAATAGCACCCAAAATCATACTGATACTTTCTTCATTTAATTTGACTTGCTTGAGGAATTTTTTTAGATCAAAGTTCAAATTTATTCACCTTCTTTCGGAAGGGCAGAAGTAGCCTGAATGTAGATGAAGATAAGGTTGGTGTCAATAGGAATCTATGATAAAATGTGGCTACTGGGGTCGTAGCTCAACCTGGTTAGAGCGTCTCCCTGTCACGGAGAAGGTTGCGAGTTCGATTCTCGTCGACCCCGCAGTGTCCTATATTGTTGACTTTGAGCTTTGTTTTTGATAATATCCCTCCATAACAAAACAGGTTTAATTTGCAGCCTAACTTTTGTTTATTTAGACTTTAGTTTTGCACTTTCAAATTTTGCGGAAAAATATTCTCCTTAACTCGAGTGGGTAGCCCCTTGGGTATCAGCCTTAAGTTGGTACCTAAAGTGCTAACCCATTCGGGTGAGTCGAGCTTTACTCGAATTTTGTTTTTCTTGAAAAAAAGGAGATGTTTTTATGAAAACGTTCGTCAAGTGGTTTATAGTAATTGCCTGGGCTATCGGCGTTTCGGTTGGAGGATTCTACTTTGCAAACTACACGACAAGAGAAAAAGTGTATAGCGGGACATCTGTAAAGTTTTCTACAGACACCGATCACTTCCTCACCATCGATTCGAATGAAGTACAGTTTGAAGGAGCATCCTCCGAATTTTTCCTCCTTCGCAAGGTCAGTGGCGAGACAATTGTCCCAGCATCAGAAGCCCCGCCTGTCGGATGGACATCTGACACTTACTACCATTTTGGACCAACCAAGATCCCAGGCGGTAAGTGGTATGTAGGCGAAGGAAAGCCATCAGTCCAAATCACAAGCGACACACCCATAAATGTCCATGTTGTCCAAACCGAAGACCAAAAGACTGGTAATGATTTTTTCACAGGATTCATTGGTCTTATCGTTTGGGTTGTGGGACTCCTTGTTTTGGTCTTGGCAGATTTTTTCAGCTGGTAATGGGCGGGATTCCGCAATCTAAATTTGAAATGCAAAGAACCTGAAGCAGGCGTAACGAAAGTTACTCCATAAGCCTTCAGGTTTTTTGTTGGTTAAAAGGTAGTTAAATATCGGCTTTTTCCTGATATATAATGGTTATATGACCAAACGGACTGAATTGACTAATCTCCAAATAGCTGAACTTCTTAGGGATGTGGCGGCGGCGTATCAGTATAGGGATCAAGATAAGTACAAATTTCAAGTAATTGCTTATGAACGCGCGGGTGATGCTGTGGAGCACGCGACAAGCGAACTTAAAGATCTTTGGGATGACGGGAAGCTTGAAGAAGTTCCTGGTATTGGCCCGGGCATTGCCGAACATCTGGATGAGCTTTTCCGAACCGGAAAGTCAAAACATTTTGAAAGTCTGATGAGAGAAATTCCCAAGGAAGCTTTTAAGTTAATGGAGCTTCCCGGAATAGGGATTAAGACTGCAATGAAAATGTTAAAGGAAGGGTCTCAAAAAGAAATAAAAGAAAAGCTTAAAGAAGTTGAGACAAAAGAAAAGAAGGGTAAACGTTACCTTTTACCCTATGCTGCAGCGATTGCTTCGGAAGTAATAGATTATCTACTGAAAAGTAAAGCAGTGACACGTGTAGACCCATTAGGAAGCCTTAGGCGTCAAGCTTCAACCATTGGGGACATCGATTTGGCTGTTGCTACAGACGATCCTTCTGAAGTATTGGAGTATTTTACAAAATATTCCAAATCCCAAAAAACTATCGAAAAGGGGGATCGCACATCATCGATTCTACTTCCCGGCGGGGTGCAAGTGGATTTAATGACTCAAGATGAGGAATCATATGGATCCCTTCTTCAGCACTTCACAGGCTCTAAACACCATAATATTGCTCTTAGAGAGTATGCACTTAAGAAGGGTCTAAGTTTATCCGAGTATGGGATAAAAGAATTAAAGGATAGGAGTAAAAAGGTTAAGGCTTTTAAGACAGAGAAGGATTTCTACAATTTTCTCAGCTTAGATTACATTGAGCCGGAACTTCGGGAAGATTCGGGTGAGATCGAGGCGGCAAAGGAACACAAATTACCCGATCTGGTCGAGTTGAAGGATGTAAAAAGTGATCTGCAAGTTCACTCGAGCTTTGATATCGAAACAAGCCACGATTTGGGTGAAAGCAGTATGGAAGAAATTGTTAAGAAAGGTGATGAGCTTGGATATGAATACCTGGCGTTTACAGAACATAATCCCAGTCAACAGGGGCACACGGACACGCAAATTGTGGAAATTTTAAAAAAGAAGTGTGAAAAGGTTGATCAAATAAATTACTCACTCAAAAAGTGTGATAATAATAGTATACATAAAGTATTCAATAGCCTCGAAATTGATATAAAACCTGACGGCAACTTACCTGTGTCGCAAGACGGATTGGATACTTTGGATTTTGCGCTTGTTTCAATCCATTCAAGTTTTGATTTGGATAGAAACTTAATGACAAAAAGAGTTCTTTCAGCTCTTACTCAGCCTAAAGTGAAAATATTCGCTCACCCTACAGCCAGAAAATTAAATGAACGGGAAGGGGTGGAACTTAATTGGCCGGAAATTTTTGAATTCTGTCTCAAGAACAATAAGTGGATTGAAATTAATTGTGATCCAATGCGGCTTGACTTGCCCGATACGTTAGTTCGGGAAGCCGTGAAAAAAGGCGTGAAATTAACTTTTGGAACAGACGCTCATCATAAGGATGGAATGAATAATATGACGTTTGGAGTGTCTGTTGCAAGACGGGGTTGGGCAACCCCGAGTGATATAATCAATACGCGAAGTTTAGTTGAGTTTGAAAAATTGTTGAAAGGCGGTGATTAAATTATGCTTTATATTTTTCTAGTAATTGTTTTGGTTTTGGTGTTGTGGCTAATTTCCACATACAACTTTTTTGTTTCCACAAAGACCAGAGTGGGCGCGTCAATCCAAGAAATTGGGAACCAGCTAAAAAGACAATCGGAACTTATTCCTAATTTGGAAGCCTCAGCAAAAGGTTATCTTGCCCATGAAAGAGGTATTTTTAATGAACTGACTGCTGCCAGAAAAGCAATTTCTTCGGCTGTTGATTCGGGAAATTTAAAGAAAATGGCTGATGCAGGGAAGATGTTATCCGACGTTTTACCTAAAATTCAGGTAGTTGTTGAAAGCAATCCTGAGATAAAAGGTAGCGAGGTGGTTAAAGATTTAATGGATGAACTCAGAGACACATCCGATAAAGTGATGTATGCCAGGCGTCTTTTAATTGATTTGACGGCCGATTATAATGTCAGGTTGGTATCATTTCCGAGTAGCTTAGTTGCAGGAATGTTTCATTTTGAGAAACTTGCTGGATTGGAAACTCCTATGGACGGGGAAGAATTGAAGGTTAGTGAAGAGGAAATGAAAACCCCGAAAGTAAACCTGTGAGAAATATTTATGAGGTTCAAACAGCTAATAAGTGGAAAAGCGCAATAATAGTTGCGATTTTTGTTGTGTTCGTTTTTATAGCTGCGTATATTCTTACAAACGCTTTTGGCTATTACATGGGCTATCAGCCCGGAGGTTTTGGCTATTTTGGAATGGCCCTGATTATTTCGGGAATATCCAGTTTTTTCGGTTATTATTATTCCGACAAAATAGTTCTCGGGATTTCCCATGCGAGGCGCGCAACACCTCAGGAAGACAAACTTTTTACCCAAGTTGTAGAAAATTTATGTATTGGGGCTGGGCTTCCCAAACCAACTCTTTATGTTATTGATGACACTTCTCCAAATGCTTTTGCCACGGGACGGGATCCAAAGCATGCAGTAATTTGTGCCACTTCCGGACTTTTAGATAAGCTTAATAGGAGCGAAATGGAGGGTGTTTTTGCCCACGAGCTAACTCACATTAAAAATTTTGACACTCGCCTTATGGCGTTAGTTGCCGTAATGGTTGGACTTATTGCACTTCTGGGGGATTGGTTTATGAGAAGTATGTGGTTTGGAGGCCGTAGGGGAAATGAAAGGGAAGGCGAAGCGGGATCAATTTTTCTCATTCTAGGAATAATCTTTGCTATACTTTCTCCAATCGTCGGCACCCTGATTCAATTGGCAATTAGCAGGCGCCGTGAATTTGCTGCAGATGCAGGATCAGTTGAGATTACAAGACAGCCGCAAGATTTGATTTCTGCATTGCAAAAAATTTCTGCTGATCCTGAACCGTTGAGAAGTGCGAATAAAGCTACGGCCCATCTTTATATAGAAAATCCTTTTAGAAAAGACGGCCATGGAAAAGTTGGTTGGTTCGCCTCGCTTTTTGACACACATCCCCCCACCGCCGAGAGAATAAAAGTTTTGAAAAGCATGATCTAACTTCTTGTGAAAAATAGCTTTTCGCACTATATTATTACTAAGATATGACAAAGCTTACGAAGCAGGACATTTTGCATGTAGCGAAACTGGCAAAACTTGATATAACTGACGCGGAAGTAAAGAAATATTCAGAACAACTTTCCTCAGTAGTTGATTACTTCAGTGAACTTTTGGAAGTTGATACAAAAGATACGGAACCTACCAGTCAAACAACTGGCCTTAAGGATGTTTTTAGACATGATCAAATTGATCCAAAAAATTGTTTAACCCAAGGTGCGGCAGTGAGCGGAAGTGAAAAAATTCATAACGGATATTTTAAAGTTAAAGCAATTTTGGCCGAAAGAACGGACAAATAAGCAGATGACAAATTTTCAAGCACCTCTAACTATAAAGGAAACAAGAGACGCGCTTTTAGGTAAAAAATTTTCTGCGATGGAGTTGGTGAATGAATATTTGGATAGAATAAATAAAAATAAAGATTTAAATGCTTTTTTGACAATCTCAGATAACCTGGCGTATTCAGAGGCTAAGAAGATCGATAACCTAATTCAATCCGGAATCAGTAATGATCAGTACCCGCTTTTTGGTTCGGTTATAGCTCATAAAGATCTTTTTTTGACGAAGGGAGTAAGAACTACAGCAGCTTCAAAAGTTTTGGAATCCTTTGTGCCTGAATATTCTGCAACCGTTGTTGAGAAGGACGAAAAGGCCGGTAGCATCACGATTGGGAAAACTAATTGTGACGCTTGGGCCCATGGGGCAAGTGGAGAGAATTCTGATTTCGGGCCAACACTTAACCCGTGGAATAAAGAATATGTTCCGGGAGGATCTTCGAGCGGCTCGGCAGTAGCTGTTGCAGCTGGACTTAGTTTGATTGCCTCGGGGACAGATACAGGCGGTTCGATACGACAACCTGCGAATTTTTGCGGAGTGGTTGGGTTAAAACCAACCTATGGAGCCGTTTCGAGATATGGGGTTGTAGCAATGGCTTCTTCTCTGGATAGCATTGGTTGTTTCTCGCATACAGTAGCTGATGTTGAAACGATTTTTAATGTAACAAGGGGTGGGGATGCTTTTGATTCTACGGTAAAAAATATCAAATTAGAAATGCCAAAAGACAAACTAAAAATAGGTATTCCAAAAGAATACTTTGTTGAGGGAATTGACGCGGAAGTAGAAAAATTTGTTCTGGAAGCAATAAAAGTTTTTGAAAAGGAGGGAGTGAAAATTGTAAATATCTCATTGCCGCATACAAAATACGCAATTTCGGTTTACTATATTATTCAGCCTGCTGAGGTTTCTTCAAATTTAGGAAGGTATGATGGAATTAGATACGGAAATGGTAGAAATTCTTTTGGAGCTGAAGCAAAACGTAGAATTATGCTTGGAACTTACGTACTTTCGGCGGGGTACTACGATGCCTACTATCTCAAGGCTCAAAAGGTTAGGTCAAAAATTATCGATGATTTTGACAATGCTTTTGCAAATGTTGACGCGATTATAGCTCCCGTTTCGGCAACAGCTGCTTTCAAGTTGGGAGAAAAAGCCTCAGATCCACTCAAAATGTATCTTGCCGATATTTACACGGCACCTGCCAATCTGGCTGGTATTCCGGGGTTGGCAATTCCATCGGGATTTAATAAATTGGGAATTCCTTTAGGATTTCAGATTCTGGGACCAAGATTTTCCGAAAACACCCTTTTTGCACTTGGAAAAACGTATCAGGAAGTTACGGATTACAAACCAAAGTTGGCGATTAAATAAATGTTACAGGAATTTGAACCGGTTTTAAAAAATAGAAATTTCTTATATATCTGGATATCTCAAATTTTCTCGCAGTTGACTATAAACATAATGAATTTTGTATTTCTTATTCGGCTTTTTGAAGTAACAGGTTCTGCAATTTCAACCTCATTTTTGTGGGTTGCATATGCTCTACCGGCGATTCTTGTTGGGCCTTTTGCATCAGGAACGGTTGACCTTGTGGATAGAAGAAAAATACTAATTATTACCAATTTTTTGCAATCTTTGACAATACTTCTTTACGCAATTGCCTCGAAGTCAAATATCTTTTCGTTATATGAGGTTGTGTTTATTTATTCACTCATAAATCAGTTTTATGTTCCGGCGGAGGCTTCAACTCTGCCTTCAGTTTTACATAAAGATAAACTAACTCATGGAAATAGCCTGTTTTTTATGACTCAGCAGGGGTCTTTAGTTCTTGGATTTGGCATTGCAGGTTTATTAAATGCTTTGCTAGGATTCAGCGATACTCTTTTTCTTTGTTCTTTTTTTCTTTTCATTGCATTTTTTAGTACACTTTTCCTGCCGCCTCTTGAGCCGAATAACACCATACCTAAAAAATTTGAAACAGCTGTATTTGGATTCTTTAAACATATTGGTGAAGGTTATAATTTTATAAAAAGTGAAAGCAAGGTATTAACACCCCTTTTTCTCCTTATTGGTTTTCAGGTAGCTCTTCAGGTAACCGTTGTTCAGGTTCCGATTATTGCAAAGGATGTTCTCCTGATTCCGCTTAATGCTGCGGGAATCTTTATACTGGTTCCGGCAGGGATTGGCGCGATTACCGGAGCTTTAATCATGCCAAAGCTTTTGAAAAAGCAAATAAGAAAAAAGCAGGTTGTTGATGTGGCCCTTTTAACAATAGGCATATCCCTTTTTACCTTAACTTTTATAATACCCCTATTTACCTATTGGATCAAAGTATCGCTGTCATTCCTGTCCCTATTTTTGATGGGTGTAGGTTTTGTGGGAATACTTGTTCCTTCCCAGACATTTTTACAGCAGTCTACCCCCCCCAGACTTAGGGGAAGAGTTTTCGGAAACTTTTGGTTTTTGGTAACAATTGCTTCTGTTTTACCGGTTATTTTTTCTGGATCGGTAGTTGAAATATTCGGAATTAAGTTTTTAATGCTTATTCTATCGCTATTCGCATTAACAATATTTGCGTTTTCTAAAAAGTTTGGAGATAGATTTCTTTCGGGATGAAAAAATTATTGCCTATTATCGGACTGGAAGTACATATTGAACTTGCAACTAGAAGCAAAATGTTTTGCAGTTGCCCGGCAGACCATTTTGGCAAAAAAGCAAATACTCAAGTTTGTCCTACCTGCTTGGGTCTTCCTGGAGCTTTGCCTTTTGCGAACAGAGACGCGGTAATTAATGTAATAAAATTTGGGTTAGCTTTCGGGTCCCGGATAAATAAGTTCAGCAAATTTGACCGAAAACATTATTTTTATCCGGATTTACCCAAGAGCTATCAGATTTCCCAATATGATTTACCACTTTGTGTTGGAGGAAACTTTGGCGATAAGAGAATCCGCAGGGTTCATCTTGAAGAAGATACGGGGAAACTTGTTCACGAAACTATAAACGGAGAGAAATCTTCTCTTATCGATTTTAATCGTAGCGGTGTACCTCTGATGGAAATGGTTACAGAGCCAGATTTTCATGATGCAACCTCTGTTATAGATTTCTTGAAAGAGGTTCAGGTGGTTGCAAGATACCTGGGTATTAGCAACGCTGATATGGAGAAAGGGTCGATGAGGCTGGAAGCGAATATTTCCCTTTCACCGGACGGAAACTTGCCCGATTATAAGCGAAGCTTGAAAGGCTTACCGCCTTATAAAGTGGAGTTAAAAAACATTAATTCCTTCAGGTTTTTGGGAAAAGCAATAAACTCAGAAATTGCGAGGCAGGAAGACATTATTGGTAAGGGAGGAAAAGTTGATTCTGAAACCCGCGGTTATGATGAGGTGAAACAGAAAACGTTTTTGCAAAGGACTAAAGAAGAAGCTAAAGATTATCGATATTTTCCTGAGCCGGATTTGCCCCCCATGAGGTTTAGTGATAATGAGATAGTAAAACTGCAAAGTTCTTTACCCGAACTTCCAAAAGACAAGAGGGAAAGATTTATAGGGGAATATCAACTACCCAAGGATTACATTGAAATTTTGGTAGCTGATATAAAAAGATCAAAGTATTTTGAAGAAGCAGTCATTCTTGGACAAAAAGAAAATATTTCGGCAAAAATGTTGGCAGATTTAATGATAAACAAAAAACTGGACGCCGAATTTTCTGAACCTGCAGGGCTAATCCGAAAAGTATTAGAATTAACAAGTGTTGAGTATGCCGGTCAGGGAGAAACTGAAATTGCAATTGTTGAGGTTTTGGCAGAACAGCAAAAGGCGGTTAATGATTACAAAAACGGCAAGGGTGAAGTAGTAGGTTTTTTGATTGGAATGGTACAGAAGAAATTAAAAGGAAAAGGAAAACCGCAAACAGTATCGGAAGGTTTAAGAAAGGAGTTACAAAAATGAGTGATAAAGTACCGGATGAGTATGAAAGAAGCGCCGCTGAGGAGGCTAATATAAAACTTGGTAATTTACCAGGCGGTTCAACACTGTTATCTAATCCCAAGTTAGGTGCGGAAGTTCTTACGACGTATGAGGAAAAAGAAAAATTAATCAGGGAGAATAGTGATCTAGAAAGTGAGAATAGAACAGATCCATTAACTGGTCTTCCCAATGGGAGGGCTTTGGATGAGATGCTTTTGGGACTTGAGGATAATTGGCAACGTTCAAACGAAAAAGGTGAATTATCATATGGAACTTTTATAGCAGCTGATTTGACACATCTTAAGATGGCTAACGAAGCTTTTGGCCATGACATTGGTAATAGATATTTAAAGGAAGCGGCGAAGATTTTAAAGGATGTTCTTAGGCAAAGTGATAGAGTGTTTAGATTGGGAAACACTGCAGATGAGTTTATAATTCATCTTGGTGGACAAATCTCCAAAGGCGAGTTAAACAATATTGAAGAAAGAATTAACCAATCTTTTGAGACCTTACAGGGTGAATTCAGACGGGAATATCCGAATATAGATATGTCAGTGAGTTTGGCAAGTGCCGGTCGTGATCCAGGAATGAATCCGATTGAGGCTGCTCACAGTGCTTTAAATAAACTTTCAGCGGCTAAGCGAGAAAGGGAAAGAAGGACAGGAGAAAGGGGTGGAAGGGTAGACGTTTCAGATTGATTAAAATGTCTAAATTTGTTCATCTTCATGTTCACACTGAGTATTCGCTTCTTGATGGATTAAGCAATATAGGCAAGCTTTTGAAGCATGTAAAGGAAAACGAAATGGATTCGGTTGCCATTACAGATCATGGGGTAATGTATGGGGAGATTGATTTTTACAAAGAGGCAAAAAAGCAAGGTGTTAAGCCGATTTTGGGAATGGAGGGTTATATTACTTCCGGAAAACTAACCGATAGACCAGCAAGAGGTGAACTTCAGAACTTTCACCTTTTACTTTTAGCGAAGAATAATGAAGGCTATCAAAATTTGATGAAGCTTTCTTCAATTGCACATCTTGAGGGATATTATTATCGCCCTAGATTTGACCGAGAGACTTTGGAGAAATATTCAAAGGGACTTATATGTACATCCGGTTGCCCACTGGGAGAGGTGGGTCAAGCGATTCTTAACGGTGAAGATAAAGAGGCAAGGAAAATTGTTCAGTGGTATTTAGATGTGTTTGGTAAAGATTACTATTTGGAAATTCAGCGGCATGAGTTTGAAAAATGGGTTGAAAAAGCGCCAAACCAGGAAATAAAAGCTTTATTAGCAGAAATGTACGATAACGAGAAGAGATGGAATGTGGGGATCTTAAAGTTAAGCAGGGATATGGGCATTCCATTAGTTGCCACAAATGATGCTCACTATATAAAGGAGGAGGATGCTTTTGCGCAGGACGTATTGGTTTGCATTTCGACAGGAAAAACCATTAATGATACGAAAAGAATGCGCTATATAGATGCTCAAACTTTTTATGTTCGCTCGCCGGAAGAAATGCAGTCCTTGTTTATAGATACTCCCGATGCTCTTGTAAATACGGTTAAGATCGCCGATAAATGCGATGTCGAAATAACCATGGGGAAGTGGTTTTTCCCAAAGTTTCCGTTACCTAAGGATTTAACAGCAAACGATCTGCTTAAGAAGCTGGCGAGGGACAAGTTAACAGAAAGAATTCCAAAGCCCAATAAGGAAACCAAGGAAAGATTGGAGCATGAACTGGAAATTATTTGCACGAAAGGTTATGCTCCCTACTTTTTGATAGTAATGGATATGGTGACCTGGTCAAACTCAAGAGGCATTATTACAAATACAAGAGGTTCTGCCGCGGGGAGCCTGGTTTCTTATGTTTTGGGGATTACAACAGTTAATCCCTTGACATACTACCTTCCTTTTGAAAGGTTTTTGAATCCTTTTAGACCAAGCCCTCCCGATATAGACTTTGATGTAGCAGATGATCGGAGAGAAGAAATAATTGGTTATATTACCGAAAAGTACGGTAAGGAAATGGTGGCACAAATTTGTACATTCGGAAGAATGCTAAGTAGAGCCGCCGTTAGAGATGTTGCCAGAGTTTTGGGCTACCCATATTCTACGGGCGATCGTATAGCTAAAATTATTCCACCTCCGAAACAAGGTTTTCCAATTACAATTCCCAGAGCACTTGAAGAGGTTTTGGAACTAAGGAATCTTTATGACACGGACCCAGATACGAAAAAAGTGCTGGATTTGGCGATGCAGATAGAGGGAAATGCGAGGCATATTTCAGTGCACGCAGCAGGTGTTGTCGTTGCTCCCAGCGACATTACGAATTTCAGCCCTGTTCAACGTGAGCCTTCAGGTGACAAGGTTATAACGCAATATGAAATGCATGCCTGCGAAGATGTAGGCCTTATAAAGTTTGATATTCTAGGAATTCGAAATTTGTCGATTTTGGGTGCGGCTGTAGATATTGTAAAGGGTAGACTTGGAATTGTAGTTGATCTTCACAAGATTCCGCTTGGTGACAAGAAAACTTTCGAAATGCTCGCAAAAGGTGAAACAATGGGAGTTTTTCAGCTGGCAAGTGGCGGAATGACAAAATATTTGACCGACCTAAAGCCTACACGGATTGAAGATCTTATGGCAATGGTTGCGCTTTATAGGCCGGGGCCAATTTCCCAAATTCCGGAATACATTAAGAGAAAGCATAATCCCAGGTTAGTTAAGTATCTTGACCCAAGAATGGAAAAATTTCTGGGTAAGACTTATGGACTCATTGTTTATCAGGATGATCTTTTGTTCTGTGCAATAGATCTTGCCGGCTATACATGGGAAGAGGCTGATAAATTCAGAAAAGCGGTAGGTAAGAAAATTCCAGAGGAAATGGCTGCACAAAAGGAAAAGTTTACAAAAGGTATTGTAGCGAATGGCCAAACCGAGAAATTTGCCGAAGATCTTTGGAAACTATTTGAGCCATTTCAATCATATGGTTTTAACAAGGCCCATGCGGCATCATATGGAATTGTTGCTTATCAAACAGCATATATGAAGGCTAATTATCCGGTTGAATATATGACTGCTCTTCTTACGGCCGAGTCCGACGATAAGGATAAAGTTTCAGCCGCAGTTAACGAATGCAGGAGGATGAAAATTAAAGTGCTTGCGCCGGATATTAATGGGTCGGAAGTTGGTTTTACTATTGTTGCGGAAAAAGATTCCTTGGATGGGAAGGGAATTCTGTTTGGTCTTTCTGCTATTAAAAATGTTGGAGAAGCGGCAATTACAGCAATCTTAACGGTAAGAAAAGGAGGAAGGTTTTTGTCATTTGCCGACTTTTTGAGCAAAGTTGACGGTAGGAAAGTTAATAAGAAGGTACTTGAAAGTCTTATAAAAGTCGGTGCTATGTCTGCCTTTGGTAGTAGAGCAGCTCTTCTTTCCTCAATGGATAGTATAAGAGAAAAGATTAAGCCAAAAAATGTCGAAAGCCAGCAAGGTCTTTTTGCAACAGGGGAACTTAAAAAAACTGAGTCTGCTACTGTAATAACAATATCGAATGTTCAGGAGTTTACCGATGAAGAACTACAATCTTTAGAAAGGCAGCTTTTGGGTTTATCTCTTTCGGCAAAACCCATTTCCGAAGTCATAGGTCCCCTTCAATTTCAGTCAACCCATAAGGTTTTTGAGATTACATCGTCTGAGGTTTATTCGGAAATGGTTAGGGTTGCTGGCGTTGTGGCCGAGGTAAGAGTTATAGTGACCAAGAAGACAGGTGCAGAAATGGCGTTTGCAAAGATCGATGATGGTACGGGAACTATCGAACTGGTGATCTTTCCTACGATTTTCAAAGAAACTAGAGATTTTTGGGTTGAAGGTCAGCCGCTCCTGGTAGTTGGTAAAGTCGACGCGCGCGATGAAACCCCTGCCATTATTGTTAAAACTATTGAAACGCTATCAAGCCTAAGTGAAAAGAAAGAGCGAGAGGTTTTTGTAAAAGTTCCCAAAGATACGAACGTAAATACACTTAAAAGGCTTAAAAATCTTTTTACAGCCAATTTAGGTGAACAGACTTGTTATTTGTTGTTTGAGGATAATAAGAGGGTTAAATTGCCTTTTAAGATTGTTTGGAATGAAACCTTGGCTAGGGAGATATCGGAGATCCTGGAAAGTACAGATTTGACATCTTGAGCACGAGACCGATTTTATGTATAATTCGAACCTATGGCACTAAAAATTATGCTCAAAGACGTTGAATTTGGCGTTGGGGATAAGGTTCGTGTAATCCAAAAGATAAAGGAGGACCTACCTGCCGGCGGGCACGGTAAATCCCGAGAGGCTGTTTTTGAAGGGATGGTTATTGGTATTAGAGGAAGAGTTCCGGGAAAAACTTTTATTGTTCGAAGAATTGGTGAGGGGGGGGTCGGAATAGAGAGGATTTTCCCTATCGGTTTGCCTACAATCGATCGAATCATGGTTGTCAAAAGAGGAATCGAAGGCGTTAAAAGAGCAAAGCTTTACTATACTAGAGAAAAAGCCCCGACAGAAGTTGAGATGATTTTCAAGAAGGCAGCGATTAGAATAAAGAGTGGAGGGAAAAAGGAAAACAAGCACACTAGGAAAACTGGCTGAGAATTTTGCGGTAAAGCTTCTTGCTGAAAAAGACTATAATGTAATTGAAAGGAACTTCAGAAGTAAATTTGGTGAAATAGATATTGTTGCTCTGAAAGATGATTACCTAATTTTTGTCGAAGTTAAAGCCAGGTGGAGTTCTAAATTCGGTAGGCCTGAAGAGGCAGTAAATGCTTCAAAACTCTGGAAAATTGGAAGAACAGGAGAATATTATTCATTACTGCACCCGGATCTACCCAAGAAATTGAGAATTGAGGTTCTCGCTTTGGAAATTGAAAGCGGGAGGGTAGTTTCGTCAAAACTGATTATGGTAGACTGATTGAATATAAGGAAAGCGGGTGAGAAAAAATGATGTATAACTATTGGACAGGATATTCAAGAGCTATGTTTCCAGGCATTCTCGCAGGGTGGCTTAGCGTTTTCTTGATTCCTCTTACACTGTGGAGTCTTTTTTGGATGGGATGGGCACTTTGGCGATCAGCCAGGGATGGCCGCAAAGTCTGGTTTATAATTTTACTGCTTGTTCACACAATGGGGATACTTGATATAATTTACATTTTCTTGATCTCCAAGAAGTCAGGAAGAAAAGGAAGAAAGTAAAAGTTATTCGCTAGAAAACCTATTGACAACCCTGCAATTATTGATAAAATCAGTTTCTGTTCTTTGAATTTTAAAAGTATGCGGGTGTGGCTTAATGTGGTTAGAGCATCATGACACCTCCTAGGAGGGTGACTTGAAGATAAGGGTTCGAATCCCTTCACCCGCTTTTGGCGCTGTGGACAAATCTGGTAAGTCACTTCTGCGCAACAGAAGAGTTCCAGGTTCAAATCCCGGCAGCGCCTTTATTGGGTCCGCTCGCCCGAATACGCTCTGTCGACCAAATTTATATCTGGTAAGTCCAGAAGGCGCGGGTCGATATCGTATTTTGGTTTGTCGGAGAGGCTGTGAAGCTCAGACAGTGGGTGGAGCCTCTCCTATTGGCTGATAGCTCAGTTGGTAGAGCATCCTGAAAGAAGTTCAGGAAGATCGAAGGTACAAATCCTTCTCAGCCAGTTCGGGTGCTATTAGTACCACCATAGGAAAATGCTCCTATGCGATGAGGCGCTTGTAGCACCCAACGGTAATATTTACGGGCAGGTACCTGAAGTCAAAATTTGTCCTTACGGGGACTTTAAAAGAATTTTGATTTTTAGGAGTAATACCTGCCCGTGTTTGTTTTTTAAGGTATATAATTGCTTAGAATGCTTATTCTAGGAATAGACCCCGGTACCGCTACAACAGGTTTTGGATTGGTTAACCTTAACGGACAAGGAAACGAGGTTGTTGAGTGGGGGTTAATAGAAACCGATAAAAAGCTTCTCAAGGAAAGACGTCTTGATTTTATTTTTGAGGAAACCCTGAGGCTTATTAATAAACATAAACCGGACGTGTTTGTTTTTGAGAAAGTTTTCTTTGCAAATAATGCCAAGACTGCGATAGCTGTTGGTCAGGCCCAAGGTGTAATGCTTCTTGCAGCTTCGAAGGCAAAAGTTAGAGTTGAAGAGTATGCACCCGGAACTATTAAAAAAATGATTACCGGTAATGGACGTGCAAATAAGAAGGATGTTCAGGCCGCGATAAGAAAAATCTTGGGAAATCGTGTTAAAAGTAAGGCTCATAAAAGAACTCATTTTGACAATGCAGCTGATGCGTTAGCTATTGCGTTAACGCATGCTTTTAAGATCGGGGAGGGGGTGAAAAAAGTTGTTTAAGATTGGGAAAGTTTCTCATTATTACAATAAACTGGCTGTTGCTATTATTAAGCTCGATGGCACCCTCTCTGTTGGTGATAAGATAAAGTTTGTCCGTGGAGGTGAGGATTTATTTGAACAAAAAGTCGAGTCAATTCAGATAGAGCACGAAAAGAAGGATACTGCAGTTAAGGGAGATGTGATAGGATTGAAGACTAATGAGGCGGTTAAGGAGGGGACGGAAGTATTCAAAATTTGAGTGGGAGATGGCGCCGGATATTAAGGCTCGTGTACTTCGTTTAACGGAGGAACTTCAGCTTGATTATGTTTTGGGCGAAAGACTATTTTTTTATAGATCGGTTGGATCTAAATCCCGAGCATATGCCAGAACTTGGGGGCTGCCAAAACTTTGGCAAAATGCGCTAGGTGTAGAACCTGCATATATTATTGAAGTTGTTTCGCATTATTTCGATAAATTATCCCAGAAAGACCAGGACAAAGTATTGCTGCATGAAATAGGGCACATCCCCAAAAATTTCTCCGGGGCCCTCTTACCGCACACCAGACACGGAAAAGGAAATTTCCACAGTAAACTTGAAGAACTTATCGATAAATACTTTGAAAACATGAGATAGAACCAAAGTATGAAGATTGTAGTTTTGCACGGAGATGATGAAAAAAAGCTATTCGAAAGGCTTACCAGATTTACTGAAGTAGCCAAGAGTAGGAGTTGGGAAGTTACTTATTTAGACGATCAGGCACAATCTATCCAAGAACAACTAAGTTCCTCTTCTCTTTTTGCTGCGGAGAGGTTTTTTATAATCAGAGAAATCTCAAGACTTGGGAAGAAAGAACTTGAATGGTTGAGTAAAATGTACAAAAACATAATAGGGAATTTGATTATTTATCACGAAGGTTATATTCCTCAAATAATTTTAAAGTCTTTACCGAAAGATACGAAAATCGAGGAATTTAAGTTGCCGATAATCCTTTGGAACTTTTTGGATGGTTTATACCCTGGGAATTCGAATAGAAGCATCAAACAATTCCACAAACTAATTGAAAGGGAGGCTCCGGAATTTATCTTCACGCTTATTGCCAGACTTTTCAGAGATTTATACTGGGTAAAAGTTGATGCGCAGACTCTCCCCTATCAAAGTTGGAGAGTAGGGAAGTTAAAATCGCAATCAGCTAAATTCAAGGTTGAACAATTAAAATCAATCATAGAAATGCTTTCAGAAATTGATATTAAAGTAAAAACCTCAAAAGCAAATTTAGCCGACGAACTTGACCTACTCATAATCAAACAATTAAAATGATTACATCCTAAATGACAATCGATACTTCAATATTCAAGGCATACGATATTAGAGGAATCTACCCAACGCAAATCAATGAGGATCTTGCCTATAAAATTGGTCTTGCTTATGCTCAAGTAATCAAACCCCAAGGTGAAGTATTGGTAGGTCATGATGTGAGGATTCACTCGCAAGATCTGAAGAAAAAAATAATTGATGGCTTGATTGATTCTGGAGTAAATGTTTTGGACGTAGGTTGGATGTCTACCGATATGCTTTATTTTGGTGTGGGGCATTATAAAACCGCTGGAGGAATACAGGTGACCGCTTCACATAATCCACCCGAATGGCACGGGGCAAAAATGGTTAGAGAGAATGTGATTCCGATTACGCTTGAAGAAGGGATTAAGCAAATTAAAGATTTTATTGTCGAAGGCAAGGAAGTTTCTGCTACCAAAAAAGGGTTATACAGAAGCATCGATACAATAGCTGATGATTATTGTAAATATATTTTAAGCTGGATTGATCCTAAAAAAATAAAACCATTTAAAGTGGTTTACAACCCGAATTTTGGTTTTGCCGGTAAAATTTTTGAGAAAATTGTGGAAATTGGCAAACTTCCCTTAACATTAGTTCCCTTAAATGCAGAGCCCGATGGAACTTTTCCGAAAGGGAGGCCGGACCCTTTTGTTCCGGAAAACCGCGGGGAGTTTGTTGAATTGGTAAAATCCTCAGGGGCAGATCTGGGTATCGCCTGGGATGGTGATGCAGACCGTGTTTTCTTTTGTGCAGATGGCGGCATTTTTGTTGAACCCTATTATTTGAACACAATTTTAATAAAACAAATGTTGAAAAAAAATCCTGGTCAGAAAGTTATTTATGATCCGAGATATACATGGGGACTTCTTGATGCAATTCGGGAAAGCGGAGGCGAAGCGGTTATTTGCAGGGTCGGACACTCATACATTAAGGAAAAAATGCGGGAGGAGAACGCTTTATTTGCTACAGAATCAAGTGGACATACATATTACCGCGATTATTGGTATGCCGATTGTGGAATGATTCCTCCAATGCAGGTTTTGGAATTTCTTTCAGAATTTGGCACAAAGTTATCTGACATTGTTAAACCTGTTATGAATACATATTTTATTTCCGGTGAAATAAATTCTGACGTTACAGACAAAGAAGGAAAAATGAAAGAGATTGCTGAAAAATACTCCGATGGTAAACAGAGTACTTTAGATGGAATTGCGATTGAATACAATGACTGGCGTTTTTGTGTCAGACCCTCAAACACAGAACCATTATTAAGACTTACTCTTGAAGCAAGATCAAAGGAATTAATGGAAGACAAAAGAGACGAAGTCTTGGCGATTATACGATCATAATATGAATTTAGATTCAATGGGTGTAGAAAAAGCATTGACGCTTTTCCCTAATCAAATTAAAGAGGCCTGGAAGCAGGCTTATTCATTCGAAATTCCTCGATTCTCACCGAAATCTCTGGTGGTTAGCGGTATGGGGGGCTCAAGTAATGCTGCAAAGATACTGCAAGGTTTGTATGAATCGGAACTTAAAATTCCTTTTGAGGTTCATAATGATTATGGGTTACCTGGCTGGGTAAATACGGATACGCTTGTAGTTGCTAACTCTTATTCAGGAAATACTGAGGAGACTTTGTCGTCTATCGATGCCGCTAAAAAAGCCGGGGCAAAAATTTTGGGAGTTGCTACCGGTGGAAAAATTGTAGAAATGATTAAGTCCGGAGAAATTTACGGTGCAATTATTACACTAGGTGATACAAATCCAACTGGGTTTCCAAAAACAGGTCTCGGTGTTTCCTTTGGTGGGCTTGCCGGATTATTAAGTAAAGCCGGGATTTTGCTGTTGAAAGAAGCGGAAGTTAATTCAGCTCTTTCGGAACTGGTCCAAATAAAACATGGCTGGAACGTTAAGGAAATTGCCGAGTGGCTTCATGGGACACTGCCTGTTATTTTCGGAGGAAGACCCTTTATCGGTTCTCTCAATGCTGGACGAAACGCAATGTGCGAGATTTCCCGGAACTTTACACAGTTTTACGATTTTCCGGAGGTAAATCATGTTTTAATCGAGGCAATGCAAAAGCCCGATCTTGCGAAAAATATAAAATATTTATTTTTTGAAAGCGCATTTAACAGCGAGCGTGTGAAAATACGCTATAAAATTACAAAAGAAATACTGGATAGCCAAGAACTATCACATAAAACCTATGAACTGAAAGGAAAAACTAAACTAACACAAGCCCTTGAGATTCCGCATTACTGTGCGTGGATTGGTTTTTATATATCTATGCTTGACGGGAATGATCCCGGTCCTGAGCCTTGGATAATAGAACTTAAAAATAAGCTTTCCCAACCGGTTCATTAACGATATAATGGATTTATGTCTGCCCAACCGATAATAGCATTCTTCAAAGATATAGACAAAAACGATATTCCTCTTGTAGGCGGAAAAGGTGCCAATTTGGGAGAAATTTATCAGGCAGGGTTTCCGGTTCCTCCTGGATTTGCTCTGACAGTTGTAGCCTATGACTCATTTTTGCAGGAGAACGATTTAATTAATAAAGTTTACGGAATTTTAAAAACACTTGATGTCAATGATCCCTCACAACTTAATCAAGCTGCAAATAAAATTCAAGGACTAATACTAAGAGGGAGAATCCCTGAGGAAGTTGCCCAAAAAACAATTGCGGCATACAAAAAACTTTCGGGTTTTATGAAGCAGGCTCTTGTTGCGGTAAGGTCTTCCGCAACAGCTGAAGATTTGCCTTCGGCAAGCTTTGCAGGGGCACAAGCAACATTACTGGATGTAAAAGGAGAGGCAAACTTGATGAACGCTGTAAGAGAATGCTGGGCATCGCTTTTTATGGCACGGGCTATTTATTATCGTGTTGAAAATAAAATCCCCCACGAAAAAGTCAAAATTTCGGTGATTATCCAAAAAATGGTTCAGTCAGAGGTTTCGGGGGTTATGTTTTCAATAGATCCCGTCAAAAACGACAAAGATAAGATTGTTATTGAATCAGTTTGGGGTTTAGGAGAAATGATAGTCCAGGGATCAGTAGTCCCCGATACTTATGTTGTGCAAAAAGATACTTTTGCAATTCTTTCAAAGGAGATTTCAGATCAGTCGGTACAGCTTGTTAAAGTTGGCGGTAAGACAAAAGAGGTTGAGGTGCCGAAACGGGTTCGGCAGAACCAAAAAATAACAGACGAGGAAGTAGTAGCATTGGCCAAACTTTCGGACCGGCTCCAGAAACATTATTATTTCCCTCAGGATACAGAATGGGCGAAAGAAAAAAGCAAACTTTATATTGTTCAAACGCGTCCTGTTACCGCAATAGCTACGACAACAAAAATTGAAAAAGAAGACAAGAATAAGTTTAAAATAGCCGAAGCCCCGATTTTGACAGGAAGCCCAGCTTCTCCGGGAATCGGTACCGGACCTGTCAAAATTCTTAAGAGTCCTAAGGAAATTGGGAAAGTGGAAAAAGGAGACGTTCTAGTTGCGCCGATGACCTCGCCCGATTATGTACCTGCAATGAAGAAATCGGCAGCAATCATTACGGATGAAGGTGGACAAACTTCCCATGCTGCTATAGTTTCAAGAGAGCTTGGAATCCCTTGTGTTGTTGGAACAGAAGAAGCAACAAAAAAGTTGAAGGAGGGTCAGATAGTGACCGTTAATGGAGAGGCAGGACAAATATTTATGGGGGCAAACATAAGAGAAATTAAAAGTGAAAAGTTAAGAGTGAATGCGACACTTCGTGATAAAAGTGAGCAAAAGTTTAAAAATATAAAAACAGCTACAAAAATTTATGTAAACCTGGCTGAGCCGGAAAGAGCTAAGGAAATTGCGAAAATGAATGTTGATGGGGTGGGGCTTTTAAGAGCTGAGTTCATGATCGCCGGTATTGGAATTCATCCCATGGAGGCAATTAAGAGGAAGGAACAGGGAAAATTTGTTGAGAAGTTGAGCAAAGATTTGGAAATATTCTGTAAAGAATTTTATCCCCGACCTGTTATTTATAGAGCTACTGATTTAAAGACAAATGAATATAGAAGTCTTCTGGGAGGTAAATTCTGGGAACCTGTGGAACCCAACCCTATGCTTGGTTTTAGAGGGGCTTTCCGTTATATATCAAACCCAGAGGTTTTCAATTTGGAGTTGCAGGCCATAAAGTCAGTTCGTGAAAAGTTTGATAACCTACACCTTATGATTCCCTTTGTCAGGTCCCCCGAGGAGTTGACAAAGGTAAGAAGGCTGGTAGCCAGCGAAGGGCTTTTTGAGAAAGTTTCTTTCAAGTTTTGGATGATGGTTGAAATACCCGTCAATGTTATTGAAATTGATGATTTTATTAAAGTCGGGATTGACGGAGTTTCGATCGGCAGCAATGACTTAACAATGCTTATGGAGGGAGCCGATAGGGATAATTCGGAGGTGGCCCAAGAGTTTAGCGAACAAGCACCTGCAATTTTGTGGGCTTTGAGGCGTGTTATCAGAAAATGCTCAGCGGCAGGAGTAACAAGCTCTATTTGCGGTCAGGCACCAAGTGAGTATGAAGAACTTGTCAAAAAACTGGTAAGATGGGGTATAACAAGTATCTCAATTAACCCAGATTCAATTGATAGAGTCAGAGGCATTGTCGCAGAAGCAGAGAAAGAAATATAAATGCAAAAATATAACATTACTTGGCATCAAGCTTAGCTTATTATGGCGAAAATACGACAAGTTTGGTCTAGAGAAATATTGGATTCAAGAGGAATCCCTACTGTAGAAACGGCTTGCATGCTGGATAACGGTCAAGTAGCGGTTTCTTCAGTTCCCGCGGGAACTTCGACGGGGACACATGAAGCCTTAGAACTCAGGGATACCGGCAACCCAAGATATTTGGGTCTTGGTGTTTTACAGGCGGTGGAAAACGTCAATTTAGTTTTAGCGCCAGCACTAATCGGCATGGATCCAACGGATCAAATCGGGATAGATAAAAAACTTATTGGGTTAGACGGTACAGAAAATAAATCCAAATATGGAGCAAATGCGATTCTTTCTGTTTCGGAAGTTGTAGCGAAATGTGGTGCAATATCTTCCGGGCAACCGCTCTATGCGTGGATTTATTCATTGGCCTCCAAAGCAGGTATTACACAAAAGGTGAAAATGCCGACCCCGCTTTTTAATATGATAAACGGGGGGTTGCATGGTGCAGGGAATCTTGATTTTCAGGAATTTTGGGTAGTTCCTGCAAGCAATAAAACTTTTATAGACGGATTGCAAATAGGTGTAGAAATTTACCAAACAATAGGCCAAAACCTTGCCCATAGGGGCGCAATTCATTCTGTGGGCCAGGAAGGTGGATATGCTCCTAATCTTTTTACAAACACAGATGCTTTTGAAGTTTTTATTGAATCAATTAAGCAAACTAAATACTCTCTTGGGCGCGATGTTTTTCTTGGTCTGGATGTTGCAGCGAATTCATTTTATAAGGATGGAGAATATCTAATTAAAGATAAAAGCAGCGGGATGGATGATAATCAATTTCTTGAGTACTATAAATCCTTGTATGACCAGTATAAATTGGCCATTTTGGAAGATGCTTTTTATGAGGATGCTTGGGACAGCTGGAAAAAACTTTATGTTGAAATGTCAAATGAATTGGTAGTTGTCGGAGACGATCTTTTGGCAACAAATCCCAAAAGAGTTGAAAAGGCTATTCAAGAAAAAGCTTGTAATGGCATTGTTATAAAACCCAATCAAATAGGTACAATTTTTGAAACTCTGAACGTTATCAAAGCAGCTAAGGATGCCGCTTGGAAAATTGTTGTATCTCACAGGTCCGGTGAAACCAATGACAGTTTTATTGCGGATTTTGCAGTTGGAGTTGCGGCAGACTATATTAAGTCCGGCGCTCCGGCAAGAGGTGAACGCGTAGCCAAATATAATCGCCTTTCCGCTATTGAGGTAGAATTGGCACAAATAAAATAAATGCAGGAGAATACTTCAAAATTTGTTCTTTTGGCAGTTTTAGACGGTTGGGGTTTGGCCG
>Ga0187886_1000364_pt1 | contig 56065 bp, 54 predicted proteins | sample June2016WEW_20_1_FD_133001 | JGI IMG/M metagenome (GOLD analysis project Ga0187886, IMG submission 133001) | Peatland microbial communities from SPRUCE experiment site at the Marcell Experimental Forest, Minnesota, USA - June2016WEW_20_150 | ecosystem: Environmental > Terrestrial > Soil >... | reverse complement strand
GGTCTTTGAGAATCAAAATTTTTAGTTAAGGGGTCGCGGGCAGCGAGTACTACCGAAGGTAGTGCGAGCAGTACTACCCTTCCGAAGGAAGGTTAAGTATTCAAATCCCGCCGTTCCGACTACATTTAGACTGATGTCGAAACTTCGTCGGATAAATCCGATAAGAGAAATATTAAAATAGGATGGGGAACTATCCCGATCCATTGATGAGCGGGTAAGAAATCCCGCCTGCCCGACGAAGTGGAACGAAGTCGGGCCGTTCCGACAATATATTTTGCAATGCATTAATGTGTTTGAAGTAACACAAGTCTCAGAGTCAGAATTTATGACGCCAAAAGTATCAGAGAATATAAAATACTTTTGGCGTTTTTCTTCACTAAAAATTTAGCCTATACATGAACTGGTTTGCTGAAGAACTTCAGAAACAACGTGTCACCAAGGGGATCAGTCTGAATGAAATCGCCTTGATGACCCGTATAAACATCCACTTTCTTGAAGCTCTCGAACAGGGAAACTTTGAAGCGCTTCCGCAGACCTATACTCGCGCATTCATAAGAGAATATGCAATCAGCATCGGCCTGAATCCGGTTGAAGCCCTCCAGAGATTTGATCTCTTTCTTGGAAAGAGACTTGAACCTGCGCCCGAACCGGTAAGGCCGGGCCGCCAGAGAGAGCCCATCGTATCGCAACAATGGACGAGATCCACGAAAATTCTTATCTCGGCGATCATAATCGTACTCCTTGGGTTCATCGGTATATATATTTTCGTTCATTCATCAGACTCTCAATCGGTGCGTCAAATAGCATTTGACGATGTAGTGAAGGAAACCGAACGAATATCAACTCCACAACAGGTGTTACACAAACCCGTCGAGACAGCGGCTTCCAGGGTTACCCAGGATAGCCTGCGCCTCTTGTCAAGCACAAGCGATACGGTCTGGTTGAGTATTATCATCGATGGAAAACGCACCGAAGAATATCTCTTTCCTCCGAAAGCGAAGTATGCATGGACGGCAAAAGAAAAATTTTCTGTCACGCTTGGAAATGCCGGAGGAATTCGTTTCACGCTGAATGGTATACCTCTTGAACCGCTTGGAAGAAACCGGGCTGTTGTGAGAAATGTTGTCATTTCAAAAGAAAGTATTCAGCGACAAAATAGTGAGCGGCGGTAATTTTCATAACACAAGGTGACTCGTGAATCAGTCCAATCCAGCAAAGTCAGTTCTCAATCGACTGGAATCACTTCGTGCCCGGCTTCACGAGCATAACTACCGCTATTATGTTCTGGCAGAGCCGACAATTTCTGATCGTGAATATGACGCCCTCATGCAGGAGCTCATTGATATAGAACGGCAGTATCCCGAACTTGTCACTCCTGACTCCCCCACACAACGGGTCGGTGGAGCACCGGCGAAGGAATTCGCAACGGTTGTGCATACCGTCCCCATGCTTTCTCTTGCCAATACATATTCGGAGCAGGAACTCCTAGATTTTGATCGGCGGGTACGTTCACTCCTGCCTCATCATCCTGTGAAATACGTCTGTGAGTTAAAAATTGATGGTGTGGCAGTGAGCATACATTATCTCAACGGTATACTCAACCTGGGTGCAACAAGGGGTGATGGAGTGCAAGGTGATGATATAACGAACAATCTAAAGACAATACGCTCTATTCCATTGCGAATTCCATTAAGCCATTCATCAACGCGATCGATAGAAGTCCGGGGTGAGGTATTTATACGAAAGTCCGATTTTGCCGCTATCAATACGGAGCGGGATTTGGCAGGTGAAAAAGTTTTTGCGAATCCCCGGAATGCCGCAGCCGGTACACTAAAACTCCTAGATCCAAAACTTGTTGCACAACGTAAACTTGACGCGTTTGTCTATTATCTCGCTCTTGAAGATGGTTCGCTCCACAGTCATTATGAATCACTAACGATGCTGCGTGAACTCCGCTTTCCGGTCAATGAGCATGCCTGTCTCTGTGCTTCAATCAATGAAGTAATGAACTATTGTACAGAGTGGGAAGAGCGGCGCGAAGATTTGCCGTATGATATCGATGGCGTCGTTGTAAAAGTGGATTCTCTGCGTCAACAGGAGATACTCGGCAATATTGCGAAGAGTCCACGGTGGGCTGTAGCATTCAAATTTGAATCGCGGAAAGCCAAAACCGTCCTGCAGAATATCATCCTGCAGGTTGGACGGCTCGGGACAATAACTCCCGTTGCAGAACTCCAACCGGTTTTTCTAGGAGGAACAACAGTAAGCCGGGCAACCCTGCACAACGAGGATTACATCGCTAATCTTGGTATCCGAGTTGGTGATACAGTAGTTATAGAGAAAGGGGGGGATGTCATTCCAAAAGTCTCCGGCGTTGTGCGGGAAAAACGGCCGCGCCAAGTCCGTCCCTTTGTCATGAACCAGTACTGCCCGGTATGTGGCTCGAAGATTTTCCGTCCCAAAGGTGAAGCGGCGTATTATTGCGAAAATTTTGAATGCCCTGCACAGGTCAGGGGAAGAATCGAACATTATGCCTCTCGCGGAGCTATGGATATTGAAGGGCTCGGTGAAAAAGTTGTCGACAGCCTTGTGACCAATCGTCTTGTGCACAATGTAGCGGATCTCTATGATCTGAAGAAAGAATATCTCGTATCGTTGGAGCGAATGGGTGAGAAAAGTGCAATGAACTTACTCGATGGCATTGAACAAAGCAAGACTCGACCGTTCCATTGCTTCATTTTTGCATTGGGAATTCGTTACGTTGGATCCGGAGGCGCAGCACTTCTTGCCGATCACTTCCATTCGATGGATGCATTACGGGAGGCTTCACTGGAGGAGCTTACGGCAATTGAAGGAGTTGGTCCGCGGACTGCTGAAAGCATCATCCGTTTTTTCCGCCAAAAGAAAAATCGAGAAATTGTGGAGCGGCTTCACAAAGCCGGGGTCCGCATGATATCCGGGAAGAAACGCACACAGCGAGATTCTCCACTGGCGGGTAAATCCGTTGTTCTCACGGGAACGCTTTCCGGCTTTACACGCGATGAAGCGAAGGCACGAATCGAGGAATGCGGTGGAAAAGTCGTTTCAGCAGTGAGTTCAAAAACGGACTATATCATTGTCGGAGCAGAGCCGGGGTCGAAACTTGAAAAAGGACATGCACTCGGAATTCCTATTGTCAATGAGGAAGAATTTCTTGCGATGATTGACCGTTGACGGCTTGCATTTGTCAAAATACTTTAGGATAATTGGTAAGGTATAAAAGGAGTGGTTCAAGAGAATGTTTGAAAGAGTGCGAAAACGAATCGGGTTATTCTATGCGAAGATTCATTTCCACGAACCCGATACAGTACAGACATTTACGGATGCGGTCAAACGGGCACGAAGTGCATTAATCATCATGCCTTTTCAACAGATACATTCTGAAATGTCGTGGCCACTCCTGCAGTTCGTACAAAATCGGTTTCGTGGTAGTAATCTCACAGTCATAGTACCTGATGAAGCCAGGCCTGTCGTTCGTCAGCTACCGCGGTGTGAAGTGATTCACCTGCATCATAATGATATCGGGTCATTTTCGCTTCCAAAGCGGGGAATCATCCATCGTATTCAGAGGAACGAGTATGATCTCGTGCTCGACTTGAATTTAGAGTTTTCTCTTGCAGCGGCATATTTGTGTAAAGCGTCACGATCCAGGCTTCGTGTCGGATTTGCCACGGAATATGCCGATACTTTCTTCAATTTACAGATAAAGACGGATGGAGCTCGTAACGTTAAAACAACATATGAGCGACTTGCTGCTTGTCTAGGGATGTTTTAAGGGGAGGATGTATGCGCTTTGACGTAAAAGAAAATGGTTCCTCAACACTATTTCTGCTTCATGAAAAGAAACTTGACTCCACCATCTCCGCAGAATTAAAAGGTGAATTTCTTCTTCTCTGTAAACCGAAAACGACAGAGTTAATCGTCGACCTTTCGGAGGTGGATTTTTGTGATAGCGGAGGATTGAGTGCCCTTCTTATTGCCGAGCGCAAGATGCGGGAACGCGGAGGAACGGTGAAACTGGCCGGTCTCCGAAAAAAAGTTTTAAACCTAATAAAAATCTCTCAACTCGATCGGGTCTTCCAAATCGTCAACGAAGTGCCTAAGGTAGCAAAACACTGACAGGCGTTCGTCCCGCCACGAACTCTGTCCTATTCGTTTTAAATTCCATGGGTGGAGTAATTTTTGGGCCTTTCTTTCATCGACACAGTGATTGTTGTCGCATACCTCACCGGAGTTACGGTCGCAGGAATCATCATCGGGAAAAATCAACGCACTAGCCAGGATTATTTTCTCGGCGGTAGGAGACTTTCATGGTGGGCGGTTGGCTTCTCTATTGTTGCCAGTGAAACAAGTACCATTACATTCATCAGTGTGCCTGGACTCGGGTATAGCTCGACGATGCAATTCTTGCAGCTCGTCTTCGGTTTTTTTATCGGACGAATGATTGTTAGTACGGTGTTCATTCCGGCATATTATCGCGGCGCTTTAGAAACAGCATATGATTTTCTTGGTAAAAAATTTGGATTGGCACTAAGAAAATTTGCCTCATCAGTCTTTCTTGTTACAAGAGTCCTTGCTTCGGGAGTACGCCTGTTCACGGCGGCGATTCCGGTACATCTCATTACCGGATACGATTACGTCACATCCATACTCATCATCGGCATTTTTACGCTGATTTATACCTATCTCGGCGGTCTGAAAGCCGTGGTCACAATGGACGTTATACAGATGTGTATTTACCTGGGCGGGGCATTAGCTGCAATGATCCTCATTCTCCAGCGACTTCCTCATGGATGGGATGATGTTGTCCGGATGGCTACCGCGGGTGGTGTAAATAAATTCCGGATTTTCAATTTTTCATCCGGACAATCGCTACAGGAATTTTTTTCGTATCCGTATACATTTGCCGGAGGAGTTATTGGGGGGACGTTTTTAAGCATGGCATCACATGGAACCGATCAACTGCTCGTCCAGCGTCTTCTTGGATGCAAAACCCGTAAGGAAAGTCAACAAGCAATTTTCCTCGACGCCACTTTCATTGTCATCCAATTTGCTTTTTTCTTGATACTGGGACTCTGCCTGTTCGCTTTTTACAACGGGCTTTCGGTAAATCAACTAGGACTGAGGTCGTCCGACGAGATCTTCCCGAAATTTATTGTTGAAAACCTTCCGGTAGGAATTACCGGTTTGGTCGTGGCGGGAGTGTTCGCCTCGGCTATGGGTTCGCTATCGTCGGCAATCAGCTCCCTGGCCTCATCGACATTCCTGGATCTTGTACGGGAGTCGGTCAGACGTGAACTGCAGGCACTGAATCGGGAAATCTTCTGGTCGCGAATTATGACCTTTGGGTGGGGAGCGATTTTAATTGGAGGAGCGATGCTGTTTATCAACACCTCGCACACAGTAATTGAAATGGGACTTCAAATCACATCTTTCACCTACGGCGGCTTGCTCGGCATATTTTTCCTTGGTCTATTGTCGTGGCGATCGTCACAGCTTGATGCGACAATTGGGTTTATTGTCGGTCTTCTCACAATGGTATGGATCGTTGGTTGGACGACAATCGGATTTACATGGCATACCTGCATAGGATGCGCTGCGACAATAATAGCAGGAACAATCAGTCGCTTCGTTCGTGTCGGAATGTTTTCCCACAAGCATTCATTCACTGACGGCAAAGTTTAGAAACCGGGATTTTTTTCTATCTTTTATCACTCAGAAGGGTACCGCTACGCAACTAGCTCTTATAGACTGGATTATCATCGCTTTATATTTTCTTTTCAACCTTGGTATTGGGTTGTATTATCGCAGAAGAGCGACCAAGAGTGTCAGTGACTACTTTGTTTCGGGTCGTAATGTCTCATGGTGGTTGGCCGGGACATCAATGGTCGCAACAACATTCGCTGCTGACACACCTCTGGCAGTGACCGGATTTGTTGCCAGAAATGGTATTGCGGGTAACTGGTTCTGGTGGAGCATGGCCTTCAGCGGAATGATGACAGTGTTTTTCTATGCGCGGCTCTGGCGTCGGGCAGGTGTCCTGACCGATGTCGAGTTTGCACAAATCCGCTATCACGGGAAACCCGCCAGCTTCCTGCGGGGTTTTCGTGCGCTGTATATGGGACTCCCCGTAAACCTTATTATTCTGGGATGGGTGAATTTAGCAATCGTCAGGATTATGATGCTTGTCCTTGGCGTATCACGAATTGAAGCCCTCTTCATCGCCCTTGTCATCATGTTCATCACAGCTTCAATTTCCACGCTTTCCGGACTCTGGGGCGTATTGGTGACCGACCTCTTTCAATTTGTATTGAAAATGGGAATGGTGATCGTCCTGGCAGTTTTTGCTGTACAGGCAACAGGAGGAATGAATGCTCTTCTGGAAAAAATTCATGCAATCGATGTACACAGAAACGGCACAGGTTCGATTCTCTCGTTGATACCCGATCTCAATTCGACGTGGATGCCGATGATTACATTTATTGTATATGTGGCAGTGAACTGGTGGGCATCTTGGTACCCAGGAGCAGAACCGGGAGGCGGCGGATATATCGCACAAAGAATTTTCTGCGCGAAGGATGAAAAAAATTCGCTCCTTGCTACACTCTGGTTTAATATTGCACATTATGCTATCCGCCCATGGCCATGGATTATTGTCGCTCTCGTTGCAGTGGCACGTTTTCAGGGTGATGCTGCGTTTGCTGCCGATCCGGAATCCGGCTATATCAGAATACTTATCTCCGACCTTCCCGCATCACTTCGGGGATTAATGCTTGCGGCATTCGCTGCGGCATATATGTCCACCGTTGGGACACAACTCAATTGGGGTGCAAGTTACCTCGTGAACGATTTCTATCGACCTTTTTTGGTACGTAATGCAACGGAAAAACATTACGTGTCCGCATCACAGGTGAGCACAATGATTCTCATGGTCTTCTCCGCGATTGTGACGTACTTTTTGGATTCAATTGCAGGTGCGTGGAGTTTTCTCATAGCACTTGGAGCGGGAACAGGGCTTGTATATCTTCTCCGTTGGTTCTGGTGGCGTATTAATGCATGGAGTGAGGTTTCAGCGATGGCGACTGCGTTCATTACCTCGCTCATCGCTCAGTGGAAGTTCGGTCTGACGAGTCAGGATCCGTTAGGATTCGCATATTTGGTCCTTGTTACAATGAGTATCACAACTATCGTGTGGCTCACCGTAACAATTCTCACAAGACCGGAGCCGAAAGAGTTATTGCTCTCATTCTATCGCAGGGTGCGACCAAGCCCCATGCTCTGGGGGGACATTGCTAAAGAGGCAACCGACGTTATACCGGCAAAAGATGGATATTTCAATCTCATCGATTGGATTAGCGGTGTGGCAATGATTTATTCATTCCTGTTCGGAGTAGGGAAAATCGTCCTCGGTGATACTGTGCCAGGTTTGTTATTTCTTGTTTCGGGTATTGTATTCGGAGGAATTATTTATTTCGATATGAATAAACGCGGATGGGAGACCATAGGCAAATAATATGTACAATTAGCATTTTTTAAAGGCAATTTTGTATTTTTCTATGCCAGCCTAATGTTTTGGAAGCATGTTCCGATAATGAAAATAAGTGGGTTGTGAGTGAGCAAAACTGGGGTATATGTAGGAATATATATTCTGGTTCCGATTAGAGAGAAAGATTCAAGGGTACACTATAATTTTGATGTGGGGATTATAAAAGATACATGAAACGTTACATAGCAATACTCCGAAGAAGGAGCACAAACATGCGGATCAAGGATATTCTCCACGGTCAAATTCAACCTGACGATTCTGCCCCCAAGCGACGCGAGGAAGAACGGATAGAAAACTATGCATCGTCTGCAATTCATCAATTATATATAACACAACGAGAAAAAAGGATAGAAGATATTCGTATGAAAATCAATTCGGGGTATTATGAACAACGTGAAGTATTGGGGAAGGTTGCCGACGCAATTTATAGTCATATCCGGCAATGAGTAATTTTGTAGAGATATCATCTCATATCTATAAAGACTTTTACCTCCTTTCTTATTTTACAGATTTTAATTCTTACCAAGATTAGCAATCAAGCCTATATCACTAAAATACTTCGGAAAAAAGCCTAATTTCAAGATTTATCAAAATCCTCCTTGCTTAACATTCGACAGTTGGTTATTATTGAACAGAGGGCGTGAAAAAAAACTGGTAAAACGAGACATAACGATAATAATACTTTTGGAGTTTTCTTGAAAGTATTAATAGTAGATGATATCAAAGAGAGTCTCGATCTTCTTGAAGATATCCTCACAACATATAATTTCGAAACGATACGGGCCAGAAATGGGTATGAAGCACTGGAACAGCTTGCCAAGCATCAGGTCCAACTGATTATTTCAGATGTACTAATGCCAAAGATGGATGGATTTCAGCTGTGCCGGGAAGTCAAGAAACAAACCCATCTTAAGTCAATCCCGTTCATTTTCTATACTGCAAATTATATCGATCCGGCTGATGAACATTTTGCCAGGAGCGTGGGAGCCGATCGGTATCTGATTAAACCGATTGATATATCAGTTTTAATAAATGCTGTCAATGAAACGACAAGAAAAGACAGGGGCGGGATTGTACCGCTTCTTGATACTGAGCTGGATACGGGAGAATCAGAATATCTCAAGGAGTACAATGCCGTCTTAATCAAAAAGCTCGAAGATAAAATGTTCGAGCTTGAACGTGTCAACGATATGCTGATCCAGAAAAATAAGGAACTTCAACTATCCCGCGAGCGCTATCTAAATTTATTCGAGAGTGCAAGCATCGCGACATTTATTCTCGAACCCGATACATGGCATATTATTGATGCCAATCGGCAGGCTGAAAAACTTCTTGGTATGATGCGGGAAGAAATGCTAGGGAAGCCGTTTCATTTTTACAAAGACTTCCTGCGGCAGGCAAGACACAGCGAAAGGCCGGTTTTCTATGAAGGTGAAATCACCACCAGTCATGGGTACCAACTATTTGTGGAAGTCAATGCCGGTCTGATTGATAATACGGATCGTTCTGTTGTCATGGCGTTTGTCAGAGATGTCACAGAGCAACGAAGACTAAAAGATAAACTTTTTCAGGCGGAGCGACTCGCTCTTCTGGGAGAGCTTTCTGCCGGGATTGCCCACGAAGTACGTAACCCTTTAGCAGCTGTAAATATTAATCTTCAGTTTCTGCTGCGTACAATCGATGCAGATAAACCGGAACGGAAAGTGATCGAGACTGCTTTGCAGGGTGTTGAACGAATCGATGGTATTGTGAGTGCAACATTAAATTTCGCAAAACCCGCGAAACCAGTTTTTAAATTTCATGATATAAATGAGATTATCCGTGCGACCGTTCCTCTGGCGAAAGTCACGATGGAAAAAAAGAATGTCACAGTAAATCTCGAGCTCGCGGAAAATTTACCGCCTATCTCTGTCGATTTTAAACAGATCCAGCAGGTGATTGTCAATCTCCTGACGAATGCAGCTGATGCTGTAAAGGGGAAGGGGCGGATTATTATTCGCAGCGATATTACCCGGTCATCAGGAAATCCCGACGGCGTCGTCGTAACAGTGATTGATAATGGCGAGGGAATGACAAAAGAAGAAATGAAGAAAATATTCGATCCATTTTATACAAAAAAAGCAAGCGGTACGGGACTCGGTCTTTCCGTATCACAACAGATTTTGAATTTCCATGGGGCATCTATCGATGTCTCGAGCAAACTGGGAGAAGGAACTTCTTTCTGGATCACGTTCCCGCTTACGCAAAAAATATCGGAGGAATAATATAGTGAAATACCGTGTTCTCATTGTAGACGATGATCAATTACTGACAGCCTCACTGGAATCAGTACTCAAACACTGTGGATATGATGTTTCCGTCTGTTCTCACGGAACGAAAGCATTGCCAATGATCAATGATGTTCAACCGGATGTTGTCCTGCTCGATATTTATCTGGGTGATACCAATGGGATCGAAATTCTTAAGTCGATTAAATCAAACGATGCAACTCTTCCGGTTGTCATGATTACTGCCTACTCTGATGTCAAGCTGGCGGTTGAGGCAATGAAGCTGGGTTCCGAAGATTTTGTTGTAAAGCCATTGGATATCGATCAATTGGAAGTGATTCTCTCCAAAGCACTACGTACTGTGCACCTGCAGCGTGAAGTCAATCGTCTGAAAAATGAAATAGACGATCAGACCCATTCAAAAGAAATTATCGGAAGCAGTCCGGCAATCAAATCAACACTCAAACTTGCTGAACGGTTTGCACAGAGCGAAGATACCACTGTTCTCATTGAAGGGGAAAGCGGCGTCGGAAAAGAATTATTTGCGCGATATATCCATCGTGCAAGTCTCAGGGCCGAGGGTCCGTTTGTGTCGGTTAATTGCGGTGCAATCCCCAAAGAACTTGCCGAGAGTGAATTTTTTGGATACGAGAAGGGTGCATTTACCGGTGCAACGGAACGAATGAAGCAGGGAAAATTTGAACTTGCGCACGGAGGAATAATTTTCCTTGATGAAATAAGCGACCTCAGTCTGGAGATGCAGGTAAAATTGCTTCGGGTTCTTCAGGATAAAAAGTTTTTTCGCCTCGGCGGATCAAAAGAGATTGTCGTCGACACACGAGTAATTGCTGCCACAAATCGCGATCTCTGGAAGGAGGTCGAGCGTGCTGCATTCCGTGAAGATCTCTTTTATCGATTGAATGTCGCCGCATTTAAAATACCCCCGCTCCGTGAAAGGCGTGAAGATATAGTACTTCTGGTCAACAGCTTTATCGAAGAATTCAATAAGAAATTCAGCAGGCGCGTACACGGTATAACACGGGAAGCAATGGAGATTATTGAAAACAATCCCTGGAAAGGCAATGTTCGTGAACTCCGTAATGTCCTTGAACGAGTTGTGCTTGTTGAAGCCGATAATGTAATTCAGCCGCAGCACCTGCGGTTTCTGCGCCATGATGAGTCGGAAATGACTGAGAAAACGTCAATCAGTAATAAAGAGTTTGCACTCACAATTCCACCGACAGGGATTTCAATGTCAAAAGTCTTGAAAGCACTGATCCTGAAAACACTTGAGATTACCGGAGGAAATCAGGTCAAGGCTGCAAAAGTCCTCGGACTGACTCGATCAAAACTTCGATATCGAATGGAACAACTCGGTATCCAAACGCAACCAAAAACCTACGCGTCCAATGAAGAATAACCATCATACCTCCATATTTAATCATTTCCTCAACGCATCAACCGTTATTGTCTAAAAGAACCGAGCCTGCTATTCCTTTTTGTGGGTTATTTCAGTCTCCTAGGTCCTAACCTGTTGATATTTATTATTTTAGAAGATTTTTGTAAAATTACTAATCTTCATGCTATAAATGGCCGATAATATTGGTGAATATGGATGAACCAAAAGCCCTTTGGAGCAAATGTTGATCCCCCGGGGAAAAATATTGTTGGTTGATGATGATGATCTTCTGCGGCACTCCCTGCAGGCGATTTTTATTTATACAGGATATGAAGTTGCTGTGGCGTGTTCTGGAGAAGAAGCGCTGCAGTATGCATCGGGGCATCCGTTCGATGTCCTGGTGACGGACTATCGAATGGACGGAATGGACGGATTGAGACTCTACCGTGAATTAAAAAAGCGAGGTAGTTCCTTTTCTGCTGTGATGATTTCAGGATTCAGCGACGAAGCCATAATAGAAGAAGCACATCGTGAGGGAGTTGAGAGTATATTCTCGAAGCCGCTAAACCTCGGCTTACTTGAAGACACAATTGCTGCAGCAGTCTATCGTCATCGAGAATCACAAGAAAGTTGAAAAAGTAGCAGGATACTAAAATTAATCATACATCTATGTCGTATACATCCAGTATTCCATGAGGTTGAACATGAAATTGCAAACGAAAGTACTCTTGCTCGTTGAGGCGCTGATTTTGCTACTTGCACTGTCGGTAAGTGTTTACTTTCAGATATCGTTCTCTGACACAATGATGAACGAGTTAGAACGACGGGCAACATCGCATATGCAAACCCTCGCCTTCAATTCTCAGTCCGGCGTATCGATGCAGAATGGAGCCCAGATTAAAGAAGTCATGGAAGGACTTGCCCAGGATTCGGATCTGAGAGTACAGGTCGTATACGATGCTGATGGGAAAATTCTCGTTGAAAAGAATCTTGCAAAATATAATGTCGGGGATCGGAATATCGATCTCCTGTCCGTTAATACACCGGGTGAAAAAGTTGTTGAATTAACCTTGATGAACGGTGAAAAAGTTCTCGATGTTCAGAAGAAAATATTTCAGAGAGGGGCAGACTCTGAAAGCAAACTGATCGGATATGCCCGACTTGCATTTTCGCTTGCGCATCTTGAAAAAGTCAAAGCACAAACAACGATTATGATCGTTGTAGTTACCTTGGTGTTCATTGCAGTGGGTCTTGTTCTGGCGTTATTATTCCAACGGATAATTGTGAAATCAATACTGGCACTCAAAGATGCGACAAAGAAAGTAGCAGAAGGACACACTGATGTCAGCGTTAGGATTGACCAAAAGGATGAGATTGGAGAGATGGGGGACGCATTCAATACTATGGTTGAAAATATACGTCAGTCCTTGGTAGAAATACAAAGACAAAAGGAAGGGGCGGAGCACGCAAAATACGAAGCGGAACAGGCGAAACGAAACGCCGTTGAACAACAGCACTATCTAGAAACCGAAGTAGACAGACTCTCGGTGGTCGTTGAACAGGTAACCAACGGAGATCTTACACAAGAACTTCAACCACGGAAGAATGATGAAATCGGACGTTTAACGGCAATAATCAACAGGATGATTGCCGATCTTCGCGGTATGCTTCTTCAGGTCGGTGAGACGACGACAGCCGTCGCGAGTGCCAGTGCGCAGATAAGTTCCAGCACAGAAGAGATGGCGGCGGGTGCCCAAACGCAGACATCGCAGGCAATGGAAATTGCGAGTGCCATCGAAGAAATGACAGAAACAATTACCGAGAATTCAAAAAATACTGAACTTGCATCTGAAAGTACACGTCAGAATTCACTCAGAGCACAAGAGGGAGCTGCCGTTGCGAAAGAGATGATCGTCGGGATTCATCGCATTGCCTACGTGGTGAATCAATCTGCGCAAACGATTGTTGGTCTTGGGAAAAGCAGTGATCAAATCGGCGAGATTATTCAGGTGATTGAAGATATTGCTGATCAAACAAATCTGCTTGCATTAAATGCTGCGATTGAGGCTGCTCGTGCAGGAGAACAGGGGCGTGGATTTGCTGTTGTTGCTGACGAAGTTCGAAAACTTGCAGAACGCACGACGAAAGCGACGAAAGAAATTGCACAAATGATAAAAAAAATACAGGTCGAAACAAAGAATGCAGTTAACGCAATCAATGAGGGAACACGGGAAGTTGATAATGGTGCGGTCCTTGCTGAACGCGTGGGAGTTTCACTTAAAGAAATGACCGAGACAGCCGAGAGAGCCGGTGAAATCGTCCGTCAGATTGCTGCAGCTAGTTCTCAACAATCATCCACAAGCGGTGATATTTCACAAAACGTGCAAGCCATGAGTGCGATTACACAGGAGACTGCACAGGGGACGCAGCAGATCGCCAGAGCTGCCGAAGATCTCAATAAACTCACACAGCATCTGCAGAAGCTGGTAACGAGGTTCAAATTGGAATCTTCACAATTGCAGACTCAGGACGGTGCGCGGGGTAAATATGCCGTACGTCCAAATGGAAAGATTGTCCCGCGGTCGTAAAAAAGTACAGGGGGAATGAGACACGGTAAATGAATACTGTTGCTAAAGCTTCCGTTCGCAGGAACCGATAATATGAGTAAAGGGGGAAGAAAGTATGGAGCATTTCCATCGGAGGGAACGTGAAGTTGTTTGTGAACGATGCCGTGGAGCACGGATTGTCGGTGTTGTTGAGACCGAGGAAGGACTTTTTCTAACGGTCTGTTTCCGTTGTCAGGGGAAAGGGACCGTTATCGAAACTGATTATGGTTTCTATCACGAAGAGGATAATGAAGAGAATGGATAATTTGACATGCTGATGAAGGAGCATCTATGACCAGTACAATAGGAAAAAATGTTGAAGGAAGCTCTGAGGAGATGTTACAGCTTGTGAGCTTCACTATTGGCGGCGAGGAATTTGGAGTCGAGATCCTTAAGGTCCAGGAAATAAACCGGATGGTGACAGTGACTGCAGTTCCGAATTCACCACCCTTTGTCGATGGTGTCATCAACCTTCGCGGAAAGGTGATTCCGATTATTGATCTTCGGACCCGGTTTGGGATGCCACGAAAAGAGCATGACAAAAACACACGAATCATCGTCGTTGAACTCAAGAGTAGCGTTGTAGGCTTTGTTGTCGACGCAGTGAGTGAAGTACTACGGATACAGCGTAGCGTCATCGAGCCGCCTCCGACTATCGTTGCAGGAATTCATGCTGATTATATTACTGCAGTCGGAAAACTCGAAGATCGGCTGTTAATTTTACTTGATCTAGAAAAGGTCTTCTCGATTGAAGAACATGCCTCGCTGAAAGAAGTCGTCTGATGAAGAAATTAAGAATTATTAAAATGCGTGCAACTGCGGAGTGAAAAAAAGGAGTGACCGTGGAACCGACGAATCACGATCTTATTGATCAATTGCAGAGTGCCGACCCTGAAGAGCGTCGTATTGCAGCGGAGATGCTCGGTGAGGGCGAACTATCGTCTACTGTGACCTCTGCGCTTGCATTAAAACTATGCGATGACAATAAAGGGGTTCGTGATGCGGTTGCCCATAGCCTTTATACATTTAAATCAGACGAGGCTGCACGGGCTATCGCGCATTATATCCGTGACGATAATGTGGCCGTTCGGAACCTTGCAGGAGAATTGCTCATTCAAATGGGTGGTATTGCCATCGATGCCCTCCTCCCATATCTTTCGCATGAAGATCCTGACACTCGGAAATTTACGGTCGACATTCTAGGCTTGATCCAACAACCGCGAGCTGTCGATCCGCTTATCGATCTTCTCAATGATAACAATGAGAACGTTCGATATGGAGTCGTTGAAGCCCTTGGAAATATTCGGGACGAACGGGCCGTACATTCACTCATAGTTCTCTACGGTGCGGAAGAAGGACTTCGCGCCTCGATCGCCGAGGCGCTCGGGAAAATTGGTGGCGAGAAAGCAGGTGATTTTTTACTCCGAAGCATCGCAACCGAAGATTCACTGGTACAATTTGCAATTATCGAAGCGCTGGGAAACCTCGGAACACAGCAGGCACTCTATCCCCTGATGGAGAAAATCTCGGAACATACGGGTGAAATGCGACGGGTGATTCTTCGGGCAGTCGTCGGAATTGTCCAACAGCAGGGGATCGATCTCCAGTTTCCTGAAACTTTTGAAACATATTTCATTGAAGCACTTGAAGATGAAGAACGCGATATTCGTCTCTCTGCCCTTCGGGGATTATCTCAATTTACAACACGGCGTGCTTTTAACGCCATGATCCGGGCGGTGGGAAATGATGAGGAATTTAACAACATTATTTCAAACATCTTTCACCAGAGACCGTACCAAGCATTCAGTGCGTTGGTCGAGACACTGGAAAAGGAGTTCGAACCATCCCATGTTACACTGATCCAACTTCTCGCGCTCATATTGAAAGATATTGTTGAATCGCGAGATTCAGATACTGAGGACGGCGATCTTCTCCAGCTGATTGATCGCGCGTTTGAAGCTCTTATGCGGATATGGGGTGAGCTGACGGGCGAGATGCGTTTTGGGTCACTCGATCTTCTTATGATGCTTGATACTGAAAGAGCGCTTCCGATAATCCGGGATTCGCTCAAAGACTATGAACCCTGGGTTCGGATTCATGCCTTAGAATTATTGGAACATGTAGGCGATATGCAACTCCGCGAATATTTGGCGACAGCAGTGAATGATGAATCGGAGATCGTTCGGGAATTTGCTCAACGATCGTTGGAACGACTTACGATTCCGCAATAGTATGGTACATCGAGGCGACGAATGACTTTTCAACCATTTCCCGCGGTAGCAACAATGCCGACGTTTTCACCGCCGGGACCAAAAATGCCCGACGATAAATTTCGTGCTATCCGGGATTTTATCTATTCACAATGCGGAATATTCTTTACAGACAATAAAAAGTACCTTCTTGAAGGACGTCTGGCAAAGCGTCTTGATGTCCTAGAAATAAAGGATTATGACGAATATCTGAGGTTGATACAATCCGGAGTGGAACGGCAAGAGGAACTAAAAATCCTTTACGAGTCGATCACGATCAATGAGACTAGTTTTTTCCGGAATGAACCGCAATTCAATGCCCTGGAGACGCAGATCGTAAATGAGATCATTCTTGCAAAAAAATCAGCCGGAAAACGACTTCTTCGCTTCTGGAGTGCCGCATGTTCGAGCGGCGAAGAAGCATATACAATGGCAATGATTTATCTGGAAAAAATTAAGCCGCGCTATCCGGGTATTGAGCTGGAAATCATCGGAACCGATATAAATTCGCAAATGCTCGAAACTGCACAGGACGGGGTGTATCGGGATTATTCAATCCGAAATGCTCCGAAACTCTATCTCGATAAGTATTTTTCCGTCATGGATGGGAAATATTATCTTCATAACGATGTGAAAGATCTGGTTCGGTTTGATACACTGAATCTCTATGATCAACAGCAGATGAGAAGAATGTCCGACTTCGATGTCATCTTCTGCTGTAACGTTCTGATTTACTTTGATTTGAATTCAAAAAAGCAAGTGATTGCCGATCTCTATAACAGTCTTGACCGTGGTGGATATCTCTTTATAGGATACTCTGAGTCATTACACGGTATCACAAAGGCATTTAAACTTGTCCATTATCCAAAAACACTCGCCTATAAGAAGGAGTGAAATACATTATGGAAAAAGTTATTCTCGTGGCAGATGATTCCACCTCAATCCGGAAATTTGTAACATTTGCATTGAGAGAACTTGGATACCGGGTACTGACTGTATCGGATGGCATGGAAGCCCTCGAGCGTCTTCCGTCAGAACACATCGATCTGATTATCACAGATCTCAATATGCCGAATGTGGATGGATTTGAATTCATCCGCACGTTGCGCGAAACGGAAGAATACCGGTGGATACCCGTGATTATTCTCTCATCTCTGGCAAATGAAGACGATATTCAAAGGGGATTGATGCTCGGGGCGAATTCGTATCTTGTGAAACCATTCAATCCAAAACGAATTCAGTATGAAGTGTCGAAATACCTGAATTAATTTCCAAGGAGGAATGGTATGGGGTTGAAGATACTTGTCGTTGACGATTCGGCAACAATGCGCCGCATCGTGCTCAATGCCCTCAGGGAAGGCGGATATACCGATATAATTGAAGCTTCCGATGGCAAAGACGCCTTGGAAAAACTTATGACGGACAAAATAGATTTTATCATCACAGACTGGAATATGCCGAATATGAGCGGACTCGAATTCGTCAGGGCCGTCCGCTCAGAAACAGATATTCAACATATTCCCATTCTTATGGTGACCACTCGTGGTGTAAAACAAGATATTGTCGAAGCACTCCAGGCGCGGGTGAATAACTTTATCATCAAACCATTCACACCAGAGGTTTTGAAGGATAAAATTGAACAAATATTACGCAACGCTTAGATCAAGGGAGGTACCATGAACGAACATGAACACATGGATGAGTCAGAGCGCGTTAATAATCAGAAAACGCCGTTCGATTTTCATAATCTGCTCCCTATTATCGAAGATATTATGCTAATGGTTCACGAAAGTCTGAAGAAAATACCTCATGTTACGTCAAATCTGAATAAGGTTACTGAACGGTATGAACGCGTGACAGCAGAAATATTGGGTGTCGTCGATCGCCTGAATGAAAATATCGACTTGTTCCTAGGGGAGTTGTTAATAATATCGGATTCTTTACCTCGAAGAAAAGAACTTCAAGATGAAATACACAATACCCTAATGGACTCTGCCGGGGTAGATGCGACGACCTTACTGCCTCGATTACAGAGCCTTTGGCAAGAATATAAATCTCTCCACCCGATTGATGAAATTATACAGTCGATGCTTAAACGTATCGAGAGCCTACAGGGGGATTCCACAAGTATCACCATGTCGTTGCAGGTACAGGACATTACGGCACAGCATATGGAGGCCATTAATCATCTAATCGAATCGGTTCATAATAGATTAACACTCATCCTCCAAAAATTCTATGGGGCTGAATTTCAGAGTGTCATACCGGATTCCTCTCGGAAGAAATTATCCGACTATATCGCCCGGCAATCGGGCAAGGTTACTACTCATGATGTTCTTCCAGAGAGTGAAATTGAGTCGCAAAACGAAATCGACCGGATGTTCAAAGAGAAATAATTCGAAAGTCACACGTCATGGCTGACACAAAGAATTCATCGGGCCTCCAAGACGATGAAATGAAGGAAATCGTCGAGAGCTTTATTATCGAGACACGCGAGATTATTGAAGGACTTGATCAGGATCTCCTGGAACTTGAACGCGGTTCGACAAATCCCGATTTGCTCAATAGAATATTCAGAGCCGCACATACAGTGAAAGGAACCTCCGGTTTTCTGGGATTCGATCAGATGTCTGAACTCACCCATAAATTTGAAGAGGTTCTAAATAAACTACGGAAAAATGAACTGCAAATCACCCCCGAATTGATCGATGGAAGCTTCTGCGCGTTCGATACAATGAAGGTACTGCTCCAAAAGATCCAATCTAATGATATGACACCGATTAATCTGAACGATGTCCTGAAAAAACTTGACGCACTCAGTGAACATCAGACTGCAAAATCTGCTCAACCCGTCACCGATTCGCAGGAAGAATATACCCCACCTAAGGCCCTAACTGATATCACAGCGAATCTCAAAAGCGATAATCAGGAGGAAGAAATACTTCAACCGACAGCGACAAAGACCGATAGAACATCGGACACAACAATACGTGTCGACGTTCAACGACTTGATAATCTTATGAATCTTGTCGGCGAACTAGTCCTCGGCCGAAACAGACTGGCCCAAATTAGCTTCTTGATTGGTAGTGAGCACGAGAATGAAGAACTGTCTAAAGAACTAGTGGAAACTTCATCACAAATCGATTTTATTACAACCGAGCTTCAATCGGCTATTATGAAAACCCGAATGGTGCCGATTGGACGAGTCTTCAATAAATTTCCCAGGCTTATCCGCGACCTAGCACATGATGCGAATAAAGAGATTGATCTGGTTATTACGGGTGAAGAAACCGAACTCGACAAGTCCATCATCGAAGAAATCAACGATCCGTTGATCCATATTTTAAGGAATTCGGTAGATCATGCGATTGAATCTCCGGTAGAACGCCAATCGCTTGGAAAATCGCGACGCGGTACGATATGGCTTAAGGCCGAACATGAGGGGAACCATATCGTCATCAATATAGAGGATGACGGCCGCGGTATGGATCCGGAAGTACTGAAAGCAAAGGCAATTGAAAAAGGACTCCTAACCGAAGCCGAAGGAGCCGTCATGACGGGGCGCGATGCGTTTAATCTGATATTCCTGCCGGGATTCAGTACCGCAACGAAAGTAACCAATATATCCGGACGAGGTGTAGGAATGGACGTCGTGCGGACGAATATAACGCGTCTGAATGGTCTCATTGATGTTGAGTCTGATGTTGGAATTGGTACCAAGATTGTCATCAAATTACCTCTCACATTAGCAATCATACAGAGTCTCCTTGTCCAGGTGAAACAGGAGATTTTTGTCATTCCATTGAGTTCCGTAATCGAAGTTGTCCGGATTACAACGGATGAAATCGATACGATTAATGGAAAAGAGGTTATTCGCATTAGGAATGCTGTTCTTCCATTAGTTCGCATCGACAATATTTTCCATGTTCCGGGTGAAGCTAGAAAGAATAACCGCCTGTACGTCGTCGTAATCGGTCTGGCAGAAACCCGGGTCGGTATCGCTGTAGATTCCTTGTTAGGCCAAAAAGAGGTTGTTATAAAATCTCTGGGAGGCTATCTCGGGAATATTGAGGGGATTGCGGGCTCCACCATCCTTGGTGATGGAACCGTGAAAATGATTATCGATATTGGCGAATTGATTAAACTTGTAGGGTCTACGAAGAAAGACAATCAATGAGCGAACAAATTCATGTTCTTGTGATTGATGATTCAGCATTCATGAGGAAATCGCTTTCATTGCTTCTTGAATCAGATCCGGGCATAAAAGTCATCGGTACTGCACGTGATGGACAAGATGGCATCGATAAAATACGGCAACTGAAACCCGATATTGTTACCCTGGATATCGAAATGCCGCGTATGGATGGCCTGACAGCCCTGCAGATCATCATGAAAGAATGCCCCCTTCCCGTTCTGATGGTGAGTTCAATGACAACTGAGGGGGCGGAAGCGACAATCAGAGGAATGGAACTGGGTGCAGTCGATTTTATTCCTAAACAGCTTTCGTATGTATCGCTTGACATCGTAAAAATTAAGAATGACCTTCTTGAAAAAGTTCACGAAATTTTTCGAAGTCGTTGCCTTCGGGAACGATTTTCACGGTTACGCACTCCACGCCCATCCATCGAAGGACCTGAAGCGCCAAGTATTGTTACTGCCGCGAGGTGGAATGGTACTTCTCCCGATATCGAATTCCCGGTGGTCGCTATCGGAGTATCTACAGGAGGTCCATTTGCACTTCATGCTCTCTTACCGAAAATACCAAAAACGTTTCCTAAGGGAATCGTCATTGTTCAACATATGCCACCAAAGTTTACAAAGTCACTTGCCGATCGTTTAAATAATCTCAGCGAGCTTACCGTTAAAGAAGCTGAGGAAGGAGACATTGTGCAAGAAGGCGTTGCTCTGGTTGCTCCCGGAGGTCTTCATCTGACTTTCAGAAGAAATGATATAAGAAGTGTCGCAGTTCATCTCTCTGAAGAACCTACAAAAACTCTTCATCGTCCTTCAGTCGATGTAATGATGATATCCGCAGCAGAAGTCTTTGGGCCCGGTGTTCTTGGGATTATTATGACCGGAATGGGGAAAGACGGGCTCGAAGGACTTAAGCTGATAAAACAGAGAAATGGGTATGTCATTGCCCAGAATGAAGAGACTTGCGTCGTGTATGGCATGCCGCGAGCTGCCGTCGAAGCTGGTCTCAGCGATGTAATCGCTCCCCTCGAACAGATACCAGAAATACTCACATCGATTGTCCTGCATTAACTCAATACGTCACTTACCGTATACTATCCAGAATTCAGAAAGACAGCCACCTGGCCAATATTAGCCTTCTTTTCAATGGGTAATTGGGTGTACTCTAAAAAGCCGGTTATCTGGCCTTGTAACTTATTATTTATCAATACTTTATAATGATCAAATTCCCTCCCCTTTGGTACGGTCTTTGTAATTTTGATATCAAACGTGTTGAATCTATTTTGAAAAGTAAATAGAAAAAAAGTAACTCAGAATAATTATTACCAGAGGGTAGACCTATGGCACCCAATCATGATGAGATGTGGAAATCGTATACGACTCGGCATAATCCGAACGTCAAGAAAAAATTAATGGTTCGATATATCGGTCTTGTGAAATATGTCATCCACCATTCGAGTCTTTCATTGCCGAATGTTTTAGAAGAAGCCGATCTGGTTAATTATGGCATGCTTGGTCTGAGCGATGCCATAGACCGTTTCCAACCGGAACGCGGAATTAAATTTGAAACATATGCTATTCCCAGGATTAAAGGGATTATAATTGATGAACTACGCAAGCTCGACTGGCTGCCGCGGTCTATTAGAAAGAAATCACGCCAGTTGAACGAGACTATTCGTCGTCTTGAACATACTCATGGCGATGAAGTCAATTCAAAGGATATTGCGGACGAGCTGTCGGTCAGCGTTGAGGAGTATCACTCGTTGGCTACAAAAACCGCATATATGCCGATGTTGTCACTTGATCGGACATACGCCGGTGCCGACCAGACGACATTGCATGAAATCGTAAGCGCCGACAATGGAGAAAATGTAATCGATGCGATCGCCAACAATGAAATCCGTGAATTAATTATTGATGCGTTGAATAATCTGGGAGAGAAACCCCGGCTTGTCTTAAGCCTGTATTATTATGAAGAGTTGACGTTTAAAGAAATCGGGAAGGTTCTCGATATTTCCGAATCCCGGGTTTCACAAATTCATACCGAAGCGATCCATATATTGCAAAATACAATGGAAAATGTTCTTTTATAATCCGGCAGTCTCGTGATGCAACGAATTCAAAATCTAAAAGAAAAAGTACAAACTATTGTTCGCCTCCCAGCGTTGCCGGCTATATCAACAGAAGTGGTAAAACTGGTAAGTAATCCGCGGACAAGTGCGGCGTCACTGGCACACCTGGTATCAAAAGATCAGGTGTTGACGGCGAGACTCCTGAAGGTTGCGAATTCACCACTGTATGGATTTCCACGTCGAATTTCCACGATCGATTTCGCTATTATTGTCGTAGGCTTTAATACATTTAAAGAAATTATAATTAGTGCATCGCTACTCGATTCGATCCACAAACGCAATACACACTCATTTGATCCACAAGCATTCTGGGATCACGCTGCTGCAACGGGTGCTGCAGCGAGAAAATTTTCGCATGAGTTTAACTACCGTCTCAGCGGCGAGGCATATGTTGCGGGACTCCTTCATGACATTGGAATTATTATTGAGGAACAGTTTTTCCCCCGTGAATTTCGTGAGGTGATACAGTTGATGCGAACACATAATGTATCCCATATAGATGCTGAAAAGAAAATATTTGGCGTTACGCATGCTGATATAGGAAGCTGGTTGGCCGCACGATGGAATTTTCCAGAACAACTCGTAGAAGCAATACGCTATCACCATTTCCCGGAAAAAGCTAAAAGGAATCCCGAACTGGTTGCGTTGATTCATTGTGTTGACGTTTTGAGTACCCGATGTCACGGCGGGCGTTCAGAATTCGATTCATTGATTACCATATCTCCCGATGTGTTACGGATATTGCACAGGAAAGAAAAATTACCGCTCGAAGAATTTATGACAAGCTACACGATGAAATTCCGGGAATCATTCGAACCTACAACACCACTTTCCAATCCGGTGTAAATAATTTCATGGAAATAAGGAACCATATCGCATCACCATTACGTAACGAACTGGCACTTCTTGAAAATGCCTTACCGGATGCCGAGAAATTCGCCGAAAGTCGTGAGAGTCACATTATGCAACGACTTTCACACACCATCAGCACAGCGCTAGAACAGAAAGAAATTCTATCAACACTGACCGAACTGACACAACTAGTTCTTCCGGTTATTGAAAGTGGAATATTTTATACTGGTTCCTTCGGTACAATGGCAATATCATTTTCTACCCCCGTATCGGAAAGTTTTCAGAAAACAGCACAACAACACTACGATGAAGGAATCATCGATTGGGTAATAAAAGAAAAAAAGACCATCATTGTCCCCGATTTTGATGATGAACTAAACCGCAATGACGAGAGAAACTATATTATCATTCCGCTGATGCTCCGGAATGAGATTATCGGAGTGTATATCATTCATACCAGGAAACGGCAGGAAGAAATACAACATCGGGATCTTCAACTTCTTTCAATACTTGCAAACACCGCGGCTGTTGCAGTCGAAAATTACAAGTATCGTTATGATTTACAGAAGGTGAACAACGATGTCAAAATCTCACAGGAACAGATGATATTGACCACAAAATTGGCGGCAATCGGAGAGCTTGTCGGTGGAATTGTTCACGAGATTAACAATCCACTACAGATTTTACTCGGACATGTTCAACTTCTTCAATTTGGGGAAGATTTAAATAGACGTACCGAAGTCATAAGAGAACAAGTAGACCGCATCGTTAAGATTATCAAACAACTTGTAGAATTTTCCCGGAATGTCCCTGAAAATTTTATAATAGAACCTATCAGCGTGAATTCCGCCGTTGAGCAGATTTTACCGCTGCTTGGTTATCAGTTCCGGACCAATGAAATCGAAATTGAGTTAAAGCTCGACCCGGCAATACCCGCTATTAACGGAAACATGATTTATTTACAGCAAGTGTTTCTTAACCTTTTTCTAAATGCCCGCGATGCAATAGAAAGAAACGGAAAAATGACGGTTGAGACGTTTTCTGATGGCGAGAAAGTCTATGTTCGCATCACCGACACAGGGTGCGGTATACCTCCTGAGAATATGAATCATATATTCGAACCCTATTTTACTACAAAAGGATTGGGCAAAGGAACCGGACTTGGCCTTTCTGTCAGTTATGGGATTATTAAAAAACATTGCGGTGATATTACGGTAAAAAGTGAAAAAGGTATCGGCTCGACCTTTACGGTCGTACTTCCAGTACGGAAGACTCGATGATCACGTTTGTCGGATGAATGTGACAGCCAATATATCAATGTCAAAAATAGATTTAGAAAATAAGTAGCGTATCCTATAATTGTATTATAATCAAAATACAGGACGGGATCTCATGCTTGTATTAACGCGGAAGTTGGGAGAAGTCATCACAATCGGTGATGAAATTAAAATCACCGTTGTCGGTATCGAAGGAAGCCAGGTAAAAATTGGCATCGATGCCCCTAAACAGGTAAAAGTACATCGTGCCGAAATTTTTGAGCGGATTAAGCAGGAAAATGCTGATGCCGCACATGTGGACAAGGAATATGTGTCAGATCTTACGCATGCTCTCCAGCCTCGACATAAAAGATTACCTCATGACACCGCCAAATGAAATCACGGCACAATCGCCGCAGGATGTTCCCTCAATGAAAAAGCGAATCGCTCTGATTGTGGATGACGGTGAATTGATCCGTAGGAACACTAGTTATCTTCTGCTGCGCCTGAACTTTGATATTGCTACGGCTTCCGACGGCTATCGCGGTGCCCAACTTGCAATCCAGCTCATACCGGATATCATTTTTCTTGATATCTGGATGCCCCAGCTCGATGGACTTCAGGTGCTGCAGGTGTTGAAATCGCAAGATAAAACTAAATCGATCCCCGTGATAGTCATTACGGGTCATGACGATCAGGAAAAAATTCAGAATGCATTGGTACTTGGTGCCAAATGTGTTCTCCATAAACCGCTGAAAGAAAACGTCATTCTTTCGGTATTACGCGAAATATTCGGCTCCGAATTCGATGAATTTGTCTCAGGGACAAAAAAGGAATTAGAAATAACGCCGACGAACAGTAATGCGACAGAGAGTGAAGAAGACGATAATATGCTGACTTTCCTGAAGAAGCAATTCATTCTCCTATATATTCCGCGAGTGAAGAAAATGATGAACCTCGTCTCATCAAGAGAATTGAAAGATCTTCACCGGCTCGTGCACGATATCAAGGGAAGCGCCGGGACCGTCGGTTATTCCGATGTAACGGAGAAAGCGGCATCATTAGAGTCGATGTTAAAAAAAGAATCGATCGATTGGACTGAAATCAGTCAGGCGGCGGATATTCTGGAACGCCGGATGGGAGAAGTTCAATCAGAGGTCGACAGGCTCTGACCCGATCATACCAGAGAATCCCCAACGAAGTCTCATCCTTCCGGACGATATGACTCTCATTCCATCACAGTAGCTCAAAAGCTCTCTCGGGGATTGCCAAAACAATGATGAAATATTCCTTGCATGTGAAACTATTATTAACTATATTCGTATAAGCAAATATAGAATGCGAAAGGAATCACAATGCGCCACCTTGCACATATCTTAAAAGCGTTGTCTGATGTATCGCGCCTGCGGATTCTCGCGCTGCTTCTGCGACGGGGAGAGCTCTGCGTATGCGATATCGAGGCGGCGACGGATTTTACACAGACCAAGACATCACGCCATCTCTCTTACCTGAGACGTGTCGGCCTAGTGAAAACCCGCCGCGAAGGCCTCTGGATGCATTACTCCGTCATGATGCCGAGACAAAAGGAAGGACGGATGCTGCTGAATTGTATTACAAAAATTCTTGAGCATAATGTTACAATGCGGGGAGATTTGAAAAGAGGCGAAGACTGGTTACGACGGAAAAAATGTTGTTCTTTACAAAATATATATGATAAAAGGAGGAACAAATGACATACGACAATCGAAAACAGGCTGTGCGCGAACTCTACGGGAAAATTGCGCAAACTGCTGGTAAGAAATGCGGCTGCAGTTGTGGATGTGAGGATGATCAGAATTCGTTGGGAGCATTAAAGGATTTGTATCAAAATGCTGACACAGACATTGTCCGTGAAGCTAATCTGGGACTTGGCTGCGGGACACCGGCAGAATTCAGCGATTTGAAACCGGGAATGACAGTCCTCGATCTCGGCTCCGGCGCCGGAATCGATGTATTCCTTGCCGCCCGTGAAGTGGGGCCAACCGGAAAAGTGATCGGACTGGATATGACTGATGAAATGCTTGTTCTGGCAAATAAAAACCAACAAAAACTCGGTATCGTAAACACCGAATTTCGCAAAGGCGAGATCGAACAAATGCCTGTTGATTCCGAATCTATCGATCATGTAATCAGCAATTGTGTGATCAACCTCGTTCCCGATAAACGAAAGGCGTTCTCGGAAATATTTCGTGTGCTCAGGAAAGGCGGTTCGTTCACCGTTTCCGATATCGTCTATACTGGCGAAATGAACGATAAGGACCGGCAGGATCTCGAGCTCTGGGCATCCTGCGTATCAGGCGCTTTGGAGAGATCAGAGTATCTGAAGATTATCGGTGATGCTGGATTTTCAAACATCTCGGTCGTAGATGAGCGGTCCTCCCCGGTTCCCGAAGGATCGGCATACGCGACTATGAGCATTACTGTTAAAGCGACTAAATAATGTTCATTGGAAAAATTGAAAGGCCATTCAAACTCTGCGCCCTCTAATGTTAGCTATTCGGACGATCTCTGTGGACTCTATGGCAGTGCCCCTATTATTTACTCTGATTTTGAAGACGGGGGCACAGCACTATCAATGTTCCTTTTTTAATAGCCTGGTGTTTTCTTTTTATCATTGAGAAAAATATAACACCACATAGAAAAAAACAATTTATGGTGCTGTGCCCCTTCATTCATAAAAACATTGTAGGGGCACTGACACGGAGAACACAGAGGATCCGCGGAGGACACGGAGTATTAATTAATATGACTACCATCAGAAAAGCTCGAAAAGAAGATCTCCCGGTCGTGTTGCAATTACTCGATGAATCTTCACTGCCGAAAGCCGGCGTCGAACAGCATTTCGAAAACTTTTTCGTTGCCGAGGATGGAGGGGATGTTATCGGTGCGATTGGTGTGGAAATCTATGGAGATGTCGGACTTCTCCGTTCAGCAGTGGTGCGAAAAGAACTTCAACGTCAGGGTATCGGGAAACAATTATATCAAACGCTTGTTACAGTTGCTAAAAGTATTGGTATAAAGAGGCTTATTCTTCTTACAACCACTGCGGCGGATTATTTCGCGCAAAAAGGATTTCGCGTAATTGATAAAGCCATGGTTCAAGGACCGGTAACTTCATCTGCAGAATTCACCGGCGCATGCCCAAAATCGGCAACATGTATGGAGCTTATGCTATGATAAAAGTCCTTATTCTCTGCACCGGTAATTCCAGCCGGAGCCAGATGGCCGAGGCATTTCTGAAATCATTCGATCCAAGGCTGGAAATCTATTCAGCAGGCACTAGACCTGCCGATCGCGTGCATCATGCTGCTATCAAAGTCATGAATGAAGTCGGGATTAATCTCAACTCCAACATTACTAAAAACGTCGATCAATATCTTACAGCTTCATTCGATCATGTGATTACTGTTTGTGATAATGCTCGAGAGACATGTCCGGTATTTACAGGCAGAGTCGGGAAAAGGTTTCATATTGGCTTCGAAGACCCGGCAAACGCAAAGGGAAATGAAGAGGAGATTCTTAAAGTATTTCGCCGTGTTCGTGATCAAATCCGTGAAAGGATGTTTGAATTCTATAAGAAAGAACTCTTTCGGGAATAGTCGATGGTAACCACCAAAAAACGACTCTCCTTTTTCGATCGCTACCTGACGCTCTGGATTCTCCTGGCAATGGTTTTCGGTATATTCTCGGGATATCTCTTTCCGGGTATTGTGCAATTCTGGAATTCATTCCAGAGCGGGACAACGAACATCCCAATCGCCATTGGCTTAATTCTGATGATGTATCCGCCTCTCGCCAAAGTGAAGTATGAAGAGATCGGCGATGTTTTCAAAAATTGGAAGGTTCTGTCGCTCTCACTTGTCCAGAATTGGCTGATCGGTCCGGTGCTGATGTTTCTTCTTGCATTCATTTTTCTACGCGGCTACCCCGACTATATGGCCGGCCTGATTATCATCGGGCTTGCCCGTTGTATCGCAATGGTGATTGTATGGAATGAGCTTGCGAAAGGGGACACCGAATATGCAGCCGGACTCGTTGCATTCAACTCGATCTTTCAGGTTCTGTTTTTTTCGGTGTATGCGTATGTTTTTCTCACTCTGGTTCCTTCATGGCTCGGACTGAAGACTTTTTCCGTCGATATTACGATAGTGCAGATCGCCGAGAGTGTTTTCATCTACCTGGGAATTCCCTTCATCGCAGGAATGATAACTCGGTTTGTGATGCTAAGGATAAAAGGAAAGCAATGGTATGAACAGGTCTTCATCCCGAAGATATCGCCGATAACGCTCATTGCACTCCTCTTCACGATTGTGGTGATGTTTTCACTAAAAGGTGAATACATCATAAAAATTCCTCTCGATGTTGTTCGTATAGCTGTTCCGCTCATATTGTATTTTGTGATAATGTTTTTTGTATCGTTCTTTCTTGGAAAGAAAGCAGGAGCCGGTTATGCGAAGACTGCGACGCTTTCTTTTACTGCCGCGAGCAATAATTTTGAACTGGCCATTGCAGTTGCTATTGCGGTGTTCGGCATTAATTCCGGAGAAGCATTTGCGGCAGTCATCGGTCCTCTAGTTGAAGTGCCGGTCATGATTGGCCTGGTGGATGTGGCGCTGTGGCTGAAGAGGAGGTATTGAAAAACAGTGGATGTTGAGGTTAAGGTATAGTCATGCCAGTGTAACCCAATTTCACATGAGCGCTCGTAACTGTTGTAGGAGTACTGGTTGAGGTCCCGGTGATGCTCTCTGTGTGTTCGTTTTGTAACCAGACAAGGGGGTGGTTTGGGAAACCAGGAGAGATTAGGGATAAGGGTCGAGGTCTAGGACTACTTTGCGATCAACTGCTCATAGACCGATATATCTAGCGGCCCCATCAAGAAACCGTTAAAACGGTTTCCTCATCAGTAGTTTTTCCTTCAAAACCTACGGATGAATCCGTGGGTTGATAGTCTTGATGATTTATTCGGGAACACATATCCCATGACTTCAATCATGGGTATATAAACACACTACATTCCTGCCGCAGAACCGTTTCTAACAGTTTCCTCGTAAGAGGTTTCGCTCTGCACCAACGGAGGAATCCATAACCTCCCGGTAATATCACACTGCATTTAATTAATAGGCCACCCCATACGGGGTTATTGGAGTTTCTTCTGGTTCGATTGCTATAAATAGACCGCCCCTAACGGGGCTTTCTGCAATGGCGTTATTTTGTGTAAGTTGTCTTGCGCGAATCCTATTGGAATAATATCGCCCTGAATTCCGTACACGCCCTCCGATTTCATGCCGATTGGCGAACCACGATTTCGGGATTGAATACTACATGCTGAGGCTTGCGGAGAATTTCGGCTCTGTCGGTCACGGCCATCTTGTTTGCGGCATAAGCCATATCCGATAAAGGCTGCTTGATTGTAGTGAGCGAGGGAGTCGAAACCTGGGCTATGAGCAGGTCGTCGAAGCCGATGATTGCGACGTCATCGGGTATCAGCACGCCCCGCTCTCTGGCGACCGAGAGTAAACCGAGCGCGCAGTTGTCACCTGCTGCGCAAAAGACGGCATCGATCTCCTTTTCCAACAGCTTCGGCATTACCTCAACGCCATCCTCGCGAGAGTAGTTAGGAACTTCTATTGCGCACCCGGGCGGTATAGAAAGCCCGTTGAAGCTCAGAGCCTGTTGAAACCCCTTGAGCCTTTGCTCCGCGTTGTAGCCGCCCTTCACTTTCGTTCTTCCGGAAACAATGGCAATCTTCTTCCTGCCTTTCCCGATCAGGTATTCTCCGGCGAGTCGTCCCCCCGTTACATTGTCGGTTGTAATTGTTGATACGCCTGCCGTCTCCTCGTCAATCAGCACGATGGGAACTCCTGCTGCGGTGTAGGAAGTGATCGTTTCGGAATCAGGCCGTACACTAATTGCGATCAAAGCAGTGGGATTTGCCTGTACCAGGAATCGATTCAAACGCTCCTTCTGCTCATCAGGGTCATCGGTCACTGATCGGAGTACTATTTCCTCCGTCTTGAGTAATTTCTTGAGATGTTCACACAAAGCAGTGTGGAACACCGACAGGAATGTCGGTACTGCGACCATAACTTTTATATCGGGTTTCGTCATCGAAATACCTCGAGACAATGTGTATCATATTAAAAACTAAAGAAAAAAAACTTTGAATGCAAATAGTATTAAATGAATATTGAAACGACCATTGTTCCAATAACAAATAAAACCATCATTGTTATATTTCCATATGTCTAAAATCAATGCCATTTCTCTATACTTCAATAGGCATAATAATCGTGTCAACATGGTAATAATATGCTTATCGAAAATGTGTCAGGGTGGTAATGAATTGATGTGAGGGAATTATTACTGAAGTTCCTCGTCCGTTTTCGTGTACTTCTTTTCGGTAAAGACGGAAAACAAATATTCAATTTCGTCGAGTCCGTGTTCAATGAAATACGGGACAGAATCTCCAATAGAGTGGAGAATGACGACTGCATTTGTGTTTGCATCTTTTTCAGAAGCTGCAGAAACTCGTTGCCACATCCCCTTATTAACGAAAGAAATTTCCCTATAAATTTCTACCAATTGATGTAATTTCCAATCGGGTTTTTTTCCGTCACGCATAAGAAAGAACTGGGCCGTGAGGTATGCCGATACAGTGCGATAAAGTGATTCCGCCGAGCTCTGGAAGGGTAAATGAAATCGGACCATCGGTCGAAGCTTATCCATGATTGGACAATTGCTCGTCGGCATATAGATACCAATGATAGAACTGAGGGCTTTCTGGATCATTGTCTCTTTCATGTAGATTCGCTCGGGGACTTCGACCGTCACCGTTGTCCGTTCGTAAGAGATTGAATCACGGAATTCATCAATCAGTCGTGCGAGATTCACAGCTATAGGACAATATTCTGTTGTCGGGGGGAGTGGGCAGTTCTCACACGGATGGAATGAGAGTTTTGTCCAATAAGGTGGCGTTACTTGTGAATCGGAGATAAGCTCGAGTGTCAATGCATCGAGACAGATCTCGAATTTCTTTACGGAATCATCAGCAAATCTAAATTGATATGCAATTCGAAGAGTTTTACGCTGTGTGTCATTTTTCATGTCTGTCGCTCGGCTTTCCATGTCGGAGACAATTCATTCGTTGTTCGAAAGCTTTATGATCATCAGTATCGTTGTTATGATGTATTTCCTATGTGATGGATTCTTTATTTGTATATCCTCCGGTCTCACAGGAATGAGAGTTCCTTTCAGATAGTTGATGTTATCGGCAAAGTAAACGAAAAGGTCGTTCGAACTCCGGGTTCACTTTCTGCATATACCATCCCTCCGTGGGCTTCCACAACAAGTTTACAGATTGCGAGTCCCAATCCGGTTCCTTTTGTCTTAGTCACCTGTGCCGATGATGCCTGTTTGTATCGGTCAAAGACATAAGGGAGTTCTTCTTTTCCGATTCCAATACCGTTGTCTGTTATGCTGAAACAAATAGCAGGTTTTTCACCGGGAGGCATCTGGATTTGTTGGGCGCTGACTTCGACGCTTCCTCCTGATCGTGTGAATTTTAATGCGTTACTCAGGAGATTCATCAGTACCTGACTTATTTTTAGTAAATCAATTTCGATAATTGGCAAGTCCAGTTGTGTTTGTTGCGTGAGGGATATTCTTCTTTGTTGATACTGCGGAAGGACTTCATGGACAACAGCATCAATGAGCTGGCTGATAATGACGGATTTTTTGTCAAGAGCCATGTTTCCCGCTTCGAATTTTGACAGGTCCAGCAAGTTATTAATCAGTTCAAGCATTCTCCCAGCGGCGTCTCGTCCCGATTCTAAAAGCTGAAAATATTCAGGCGTGAGCGTCACTTCCTGACCTTTGAGATCGGTAAAGAAATCAATGACACTCTTTATTCCGGAAAGCGGACTCCTGAGATCATGAACAAGCATCGCCATAAAGTCGGCCCTTGTCCGTTCAATTGCCGCTTCGGCCCGTTTTAAACGTATAAGCATGCGGGTGCGGACAAGAAGTTCTTCTGTGTCGATCGGTTTCGTGAGATACTCATCCGCCCCGATCTCGAGTCCTGTTGCTATACTCCCGGGATCTTTCCGTTGGGCTGTTAAAAAGATAACAGGAATCTTTGCGGTCGATGGTTTTGCCCGAAGCCGCCGAAACGTTTCAAATCCATCCATCTCAGGCATTTGAATATCTAGAAGAATAACATCCGGCCGAACACTCTCAGCTATTGCAAGGCACTCCATCCCGCTTGTTGCGCGAAACATTTTCACCGGTTTGTGTTTCATCGCGAATTCGAGCAGATCGAGATTATCCTCAGTATCGTCGACGACGAGTATGGTCGCTATATATTCGTTCATGTATTCCTCATGTAGTTACTCCGGACGCTATGACGGACGGAGTGAACGCTTGATGATTGTTACGATGGTCTCGGGCGACGCCGCTTCTTTCGACATGTAACCTTTTATGTTTAAGTTCCATTGTTCCCATACTTTTTTAGTAGTCGGTTTTACGGAGAGAATGACGATAGGAATCATACGCCAACGCTCGTTTAATTTGAATCGCTGAGCAAGTTGAAATCCATCTGCTTCCAGAATAAGAGGATCGAAAAAGATAACCGCCGGTGTCGATTTCTCAATAATGGCGAGAGCTTCCTTACTGCTGGCGACATTTTTTTGGAGAAATCCTGCAGACTCCATAACACCCTGTGCTGTTGCAATAAATCCGGGATTTGTATCGATAATCAAAACGAACGGTTTTAACGATCTGTAATGGGTCTTTACGAGTGAGATTAAGCGTTTTTGATCAGTGGGTTTTGGAATAACATCGGCAGCACCAAGCGAAAGGGCAAGAGGCTTATTGTCGATAATCGAATGGATCAGAACCGGGATATCGCGTGTAAGGGGATTTTGCTTCAATTCTCTAAGTACCTGCCAACCATCCTTGTTGGGCATCATAATATCGAGTGTAATTAATCCAGGTCTCGCCTTGGCGGCAATAGCAATCCCCTCATCACCGGAGAGTGCCTTGAGTACCGAGTATCCTTCAGGTGCAAGATACCCCCGAAGAATATCGATAACATCCGGGTCATCATCGATACAGAGTACCGGTATTCCCTGTGCCTGGGGTTGAGCAGATGGAACCGCCTCTTCTTTTTTAGCAGGTGGCGGTGGTAAAGGTGGTGGCTGGGGTGGCAGCTGCGGCTGCTTTGCCGGCTGTGGCTGCTTTTCCTGTAGTGGCGGTTCTGCTTGCACCGGCTCTTTTTTAATCTCTTCTTCTCCCCTATATACGGGTGGAATGGCAAGAGTGAATACCGATCCTTTCCCGAATTCACTCTCGACAGCTAGATCTCCCCCAAGCATTCGGGCAAGACGGCGGGCAATTGGTAGTCCGAGTCCTGTACCCGAATATTTGCGCGTCGTGCTACTGTCGATTTGCTGAAATTCTTCAAAGATTCGTTCAAGGTTCTTACGATCAATTCCAATCCCTGTATCTTTGACGGCGAATGAAAGAGCATCATCGGCATATTTTACGGACAAGGAAATTTCGCCTGTTTCGGTAAATTTCGTCGCATTGCTTAAAAGATTGACCAGAATCTGTTTAACCTTCAGGCTATCGGTATTCAATGCAGGAATGCCGGTTTGAATATGTTGCCTCAATGAAAGGTTTTTTGCTCTGATCAGAGATTCGACAGTAAGCATAGAACTCGCGACGATATTATCAACCGTTTCTGTATCAACGCTTACCGTCATCCTCCCGGCTTCTATCTTCGAGAGATCAAGTATATCGTTGATTAACTGCAGAAGATGTTTACCGTTTTTCAGGATTTTCTCGATTGCTTTTCCCTGGTCGGATGTAAGGGGCTCGTTATTTGGTCCAAGGAGAACAGAACTAAAACCGATAATGGAATTTAACGGCGTCCGAAGTTCATGCGACATGCTGGCGAGGAAATCGGATTTCACCCTGTATGCTTTTTCAAGTTCGGCATGTTTCTGATTTAGTTCGTCGTTTTTCTTTGCAATTTCAATCGATAGTTTCTGTGTAGCCTCATAGTTACGTGCGTTGGCAATGGCAACACCAATTTGAGGAACCGAGTTATCGATGATTTCCTTCTGGAGAGCGCCAAATTCTTCCATTGAACCAACAACAATCACTCCAAGAAGACGGTCCTGAAACATGATCGGGACTGCAAGCATAAAGCGAGGAGGGACTTCGACCAGTCCCGTGTCAATACTGAATGCAGTATTCGTTGGAAGATTTTTTACTTCAATGCTACGCTGCTCGGCAGCACATTGGCCTGGTATACCTTCGCCAACAGTGAAAGATTTTACTTGATGTTCTCGATTCTTCAGGGCGTAACCCGCTACAAGATTCAGGGTCGTTGCCGGGTCGTTTAGTAAATAGAGTGCTCCGACCGATGCGTGGATGTGACTGCAGAGGAGAGTCAAACTTCGCGATTCAACCGCGGCCATCTCGGCATGTGTGTTGAGCGCCGTGACAAGTTCGGAGTACGCCTGTAATCGTGTATAGTTGTTGCCGAGCATTTGTGACATCTTGTTGAAGTCGACGGCGAGTTGGCCAAGTTCGTCGGATCGTTTCAGGGCAATCGGCGTAAATTCCCCCTTCATAATATTCTGGGTACCCTGTTTGAGAATTTTAACCGGTGTTGTAATTGAGGCTGTCAGGAAAAATCCCAATAATAGAGCAAAGATTGCCAGTAAAATATTCACAAGGCCGATGAATTTTCCGAGCTTATCTCCAAGTGAACTTGCACCCTCAAAACTGTGAAGTTGTGAAAGTGATAACCGGCGAGAAGCATCACCGAGAGAAGAACGGAGTCGTGTTAGGTAAAGATTCTGTGACTCCTGGGCTTCGAGAGCAAAAAGATCTCGCTCTATGGAAATTCCTGTATGCTTTTGATCTGCAAGGATAATTTTTTTGTCAGCATAAGACTCGCGCCATTTTGAGAACGACCAAGAGGCATCTTTAAAAAGTTGTGCAATTGTTGTGTCGTAGGGGATCTGTGCCATGTCACGAAGTTCATTCTCCAGCCTGCCTCCATCTTTTATATAGGCATTTCTAGAAGAAGCCGTTCCCGTAGTGATGTACAAATCGATATCAAAGATAACATCGGTAAGAAGCTTTGTAATTGATTCGACCTTCATCATCGTTTTGGTGTCAGCCGCGGCACCGCCAAAATTCCTTTCGATCTCGCTAAGGTAGTATAGCGTCAACAATGTCATTGCCGAGAGAACTAACAAGAGAAAGCCGAAATTGGCAAGGACTCTCCAGAATAATGATGACCGACGCATATCATATCTCCTCTGAAATTGCTGAGATCAGATGTTTCTACAAAAAACGGACAAAATTCACGTTAATTCTACTGAACTTCTATTTTTGTTTTTTAAAAAGGGTTCTCAATCTTTAAAGAATCAGACAGAAAGATAAAACGGACGATAGTTGCAATGAACAGTATACTAAAGAAATCTTAATATAAGGATCATTTTGTATTAATCATACTAGTGCCACTCTAATTATTCTACTACCGCGTAGTAGCACTGTTCCACCGTGTTTCACCGTATTATAAAAGTGATATAGTAGATGCTCCAACACACATAATCACATAGTATTATTTTCAAATAATAGTTGGAGTGGTACCAACAGTGAAAAATTTACATTAATATATTTTTCGTTGTCACCCGTTTCTTAATATTGCTCCTCGATGGAAAATATGAATATTCAGGGAAAAGGGCAAATGCACATATCATGTGCCTAAGAGTTAGAGTGAGCTTTTCAGTACCTTACAAAGAACATTATATAAGGAATTTAGGCCGTTTTTATCCATATAATCCAGTATTAATAGAAAATTCGCAAAGTAAAGCCTTCGGGTGCTTCTATTGGATGGGTAGAATTGAAAGGATTTTTTCACTTTCCTGTTTTTTAATGCCGTGGAGCTGGATAACGCGCTCGAGTTCTTGACGGGCATTTGGGATGTTTTTCTTCATGAGCCAGGCCTGTCCCAGCATAAAACGGCATTGTTCCTCGAGGGGGGTGTATTGTCCGGTAGTCGGGATACTCCTCAGAACGTACTTGAAGGCAGCTATACCGGAATCCACCTGCACATCTTCGAATGAAGGAAAAAGGCCAAAAAATGTTCTTCTGGCATTTATTAAATCTATCGAACCCGAGAAATAAATGGCAAAAAGCGCCTCGTCTGATTGAGGATTTTTGTTTATAACGTGTCGGAAAAACGCAAGTGCCGTATGATAATCCTGCTTATATAGCGCATCGATCCCCGGTTCTAGCACCGTATATTCTCCACGTGTCGTAAATGTCACAGGTGTAATCGTTGTAGCATTAAAATACCGGGGTGTGACCAGAGAGCTAATTCCGGCAAGAAGTCCGAAACCAACGGCTAGAGTAGCTGCAAAGATTACTGCCAGTCGTGGGATTCTGTATCGTGTCAATATGAGAGGGGGGAATAGCTGAAAACGACGCTTGAAAGCCAGCGGTCGTGCGGGGATCGGCTCTGATATGTGGGAAAACGAGCTCTGTTCGAGTGTTTCCAGGAGTCGATTATATTCATGCTGGAGATCCGCAAGTACTTTAGCCCATTCCGGATTTTCTTCACAATTCTTCCGTATTGAGCAAACTTCCTCGGTGCTTAATGGATTTTCTTTGTATGCCGGATGGTTGGGCGATTCTTTATAAATCACATATCGCATTAGTCGATCGAAATCGTTGCCGGTTGGTTTTTCACTTCGAACAGCATCACTCATTACCGCGTTGAATAAAGCGGATGAAAAAGAGGGCGCAGGCCGTACTGTAGGATTTAGTGCGTTTTTACGGCTTGATTTAGACCGTTTGGTTTTTTTTTGCTTTTTCATGAATGATTCCCTTGCTAAACACTAACGCATCAACAAAACCCTCTATAATACTTACCGTAATGAATATTGTTTTTGTGACACATCAATATCAGAATTTCGCTATCCAAAATCAATCAGTCAGTTTCTGTCACGAATTGGTTTTTGATTGCGGTATATATATGGAAGGCATTGTATACCCTTACTTTTCCATCCTCCTCTCCAAACACCATCCACTAGGGCCAGAGTCGATGACAGAGCGACCTGGCCCTTGATTTTTTTAAAAGGAACTTGACAAACGAAAAAAAGGTATGTATATTGGAAACTAGAAATACTATTAGGGTTTCCATGGTCCCACTAAAAATCCTCAATACCTTCGGGTTTGGGGTTTTTTATCAAATCCTGGAAACTTTAAAAACTTTATTAGTTTCTTTGGAGTTCTACCATGTCAAATGAAAAAACGTTACGTGAGCGTATTATTCTTTTTGCCTCCGACCTATTTATGAGGTTTGGTTTTGGCAAAGTCACAATCGATGAAATTGCCACCGGACTCGGGATGAGTAAGAAAACACTCTACAAATTTTTCCCGAGCAAGGAAGAGCTTCTTCGCGCCGGTGTTCGCTTCATGTTGCAGGGGATCGCACGCCGGATTGAAGAAATTATATCGTCGGATAAAACGGTTACAGAAAAACTTGCAGATATTATGATGTTGATTGGTCGGCAAATCGGAAAGATTAGTCGTCTAAGCGCCATAAACCTGCAGAAAGTAGCTCCTGATGTCTGGAAAGAAATCGAGACATTCCGGCGCGAACAAATTCTGAAAAAGATGAATCGATTGTTCGAACAAGGACGACGGGAAAAAGTGTTTCGGGAAGAATTGAATGAACACGTTCTCATGCTCATGCTCATCGATTCGGTTCAAGGAATACTTACGCCGGACGTACTCTCGCAAGCCCCGTTTTCTGCAGAGGAAGCATTCAAGACGATAATGAAAACAATTTTTGAAGGTGCTCTTACCGATGAGGGTCGAAAAAATTTTCATGTGTTTGATTCGTCAATTTCAATATCTCATTAATCGACAAGAAGGTTAATATGAAACAGTTCATAAGTACCATATCAATAGGCGCTCTGTTCTTTATGAACGGTTGCGGAAATAATCACCGGGGAGCCATTGAAGCTAGCGGGACACTTGAGGCTGTCGAAGTCAGTGTCAGCGCAAAAGTCCCGGGACAGGTCGAGCATCTTTTTATTCAGGAAGGGAGCCGCGTCAAGAAAGGTGATACTCTGGCCTTGCTTGATCGTGTGACTCTCGAGATACAATGGAGACAGGCAAAAGGCGGCGTTGATCTGGCGGAGGCACAGTATCGATTGCTTCTCAATGGCGCACGAATCGAGGATGTTCAACAGGCCGAGGAGTCTGTCCGGCAGGCCGAATCTTCGTATAATAATGCAAAAGGTGATTTTGATCGAATGAGAGAACTTTTCGAATTAAAGACGGTTACTAAAAAACAATACGACGATGCAGAATCACGGCTGACAATTACACATGCCCAGCTCAATTCGGCAAAACAGAATTTGCAGCGATTACAACGGTTTGCACGTCCTGAGGATCTTATGGCTGCGAAAGCTCGTCTCGATCAGGCCAAGGCTTCGGCAGATCTCATTAAGAAGCAGCTGACCGACGCAGCCGTTCTTGCCCCTGTTTCCGGGATTGTGACAAGCAAACCGGTGGAAGAGGGGGAGTTAATATCGACTGGTGGTATTGTTGCCAAAATTTCAAGAGTTGAACAACTGAATTTAATGATCTACGTCAACGAAAACGATCTCGGGAAAGTAAAGCTGGGTGGTGCAGCCGATATTGTCATCGACACCTATCCCGAAAAGAATTTTCCGGGTCGTGTTGTCTATATCTCGCCGATTGCCGAATTCACGCCAAAAAATGTCCAGACAAAAGAAGATCGAACAAAGCTTGTCTTTGGCGTCAAACTCGAAGTTGAAAATCATGATGGAGTGCTCAAAGGGGGTATGCCGGCAGATGCATATCTCAAGTAAGGGATAAGTTCATATGAAAGCAGTTGAAATCAGATCGGTTATAAAAAAGTTTGGTGATATTGTTGCAGTGGACTCACTATCGCTGGATGTTGAACGGGGTGAAATGTATGCACTAGTAGGTCCAGACGGTGCTGGAAAGACCACAACCATCCGAATGATATGCGGAATCACGCCGCCGACGTCCGGCGAGATAAGTGTACTTGGTTTCGATATCCGGAAAGAACCGGAGGAAGTGAAAAGGCGCATCGGATATTTATCGCAGCGGTTCAGTCTTTACGGTGATTTGACCGTTGATGAAAATATAGAATTTTTTGCCGAGATTCATGGTGTCCGTAATTATAAAAATCAGCGTGATGAATTGCTTGAATTTACACGGCTGATCAAATTCCGGAATCGTCTTGCGGAAAAGCTTTCCGGCGGCATGAGGCAAAAACTCGCTCTCGCATGCACATTGGTTCATACTCCCGACGTTCTTCTTCTTGACGAGCCGACAACGGGTGTCGACCCGGTCTCACGGCGAGATTTCTGGAAAGTCCTTTCAAGCTTGCTTAAGAAAGGGATCACCATTATCATGACCACACCTTACTTAGATGAAGCTGAACGATGTACCCGGGTCGCTTTGATGAATGAAGGAAAAGTATTGATGGCCGATGCACCGCGGAACCTGGCCGGAGTGATGAAAGGTGATGTCGTTGAAGTTATCACGCCGGACATAAGGACGGTATTCACTGCCTTCAAAACACACCCCGACATTATGGAAGTGCAGGCATTTGGTGATCGCGTCAATATCGTTGTTCACAAAGCATCGGCGGATATGAAATCGATTCTGGGCTATCTTCACGAAAAAAATATCGAAATCACCGGTTGGCGTGTAATTCCCCCATCACTCGAAAATGTATTTATATCGTTACTCTCGGATTATTCATCCGTTCAAGAAAGTCGAGGTGGAGTATCGCAATGAAAAAAGCCGGAAAAGTCTTCCTTGGTCTAGCATTGATGATGGTTGTCAGTTCGCTGATTGCACAGAAACAATCACTGACGGTCGAAGAAAGTATAAAAATAGCCCTGGAGAACAGTCGATCGCTTTATGCATCGATGAAAAAAGTTGAGTTTTCCGAAGCAAAAGCAAGTGAAGCAGCCGCCGCATTGTACCCTTCATTGAAGGTGCAGGGAGGATATCTGCATTTGAGTGATGTGCCGGCGTTTCAAATTCCCATACCGGGGATGCTCATTTCCTTTCCGGTAGTTCTGAATAACTATAATTTAAAGGCAACGTTTCAACAGCCGCTCTTCACAGGATGGAAACTGCAGGGTATGGCTGATAATGCAGAATATTCGGCGCAAGCGACTGTCAGCGATCTTGCCAAAGACCGACTGGAATTAATCTACACAGTCCGGTGCGCCTACTGGAATCTGTATAGGGCTCAAGAGCTAGAGCGATTGGGAGACGAAAATGTGAACCAGGTTCAACTTCATTTTAATGATGTCAATAATTTGGAACAGCAGGGAATGGCGACGCGGAACGATGTACTGAAGGTTCAGGTGCAGCTTTCAAATGCGAAGATATTGCAGATCGATGCACATAATGCCGTTCGCATTGCAATACTCTCGCTGAATTCAATACTCGGTATCCCACTCTCGACTAAAATCACGTTGACATCAGCTTTGACGCAGAGTGACTGGCAAGTACCGGAACTTGAACAGTTACTCAACTCGGCACTTCGCACACGCCCCGATCTTCAGGGTATGCAATTGCGTCTCCAGGCAGCCGAGGCAGGCGTTACTGCAGCTCGCGGAGGGTGGTGGCCGCAGATATTTTTTACCGGTTCCTATTATTACGCGCGTCCCAATCAGCGCATTTTTCCTGCGCTCGACGAATTCAGGGATACATGGGATATCGGCGTGTCATTCCAATTTGATATCTGGAACGGCCTGACGACAGTTCAACAAACATCTCAGGCCCAGGCGCTTCTCGAGCAAACAATAGCATCGTACGACGTTATCAAAGACGGGATGACGCTCGAAGTGACACAAGCATATCTTACACTCCAGCAGGTAAAAGAAAAAATTGAGCTGTCGCGGCTCATGGTTGAACAGGCAGAAGAAAACTTTCGGATTACGTATGAAAAGTTCAAATCAGGACTTACCACAAACTCCGAACTTCTTGATGCCGAGACCGCGAAACTGCAGGCTAAGATTCAATTCACAACAACTCTTGTGGATTATGAATTAGCGGTGGCGCGGCTTCAAAAAGCAATTGGTGAATGGCGGCCGTGAGTATAGAAATGAGGAACAAATGATTCAAAATGCAATTGAGGTAGAACAACTCACAAAGCGTTTTGGTGATTTCACCGCGGTGGATCAAATCAGCTTTGATGTCAGACAGGGTGAAATTTTCGGTTTCCTCGGAGCGAACGGCGCAGGGAAATCGACCACAATCCGGATGCTCTGCGCTCTTCTTAGCTCCACTTCGGGAACGGCCCGCGTCGGCGGGTATGATATCAACACTCATCCGGAAAAAGTTAAAGAGAGCATCGGCTACATGTCGCAGAAGTTTTCTCTCTATGAAGATCTGAGAGTCGAAGAAAATATTAATTTCTTCGGAAGAGTCTACGGTTTGAGCAACCATGAGCTCCAGCAGCGAAAAGAATGGGTGCTCGAAATGGCACATTTACGGGGGAAGGATCGTGTGATTACGGGGACACTACCGGTCGGATGGAAACAACGGCTCGCATTAGGCTGCGCTGTTCTTCACCGTCCGAGAATTGTATTCCTCGACGAACCGACGAGCGGTGTCGATCCGTTAATGCGCCGGCGGTTCTGGGAATTGATTAACGATTTTTCAGCGGAGGGTATGACTGTTATTGTCACGACCCATTTCTTGGAGGAGGCTGAATACTGCAATGATATTGTTTTAATCAATGCAGGGAAAATCATCGCCGGAGGAAGTCCGCATGAATTGAAACACAACTATATAAAGAATCCGATACTCGGAGTTCGATGCACCAATGTTATTGAAGCCATGGCGTTAATTGAAAAACAACCGTGGGCGTTGGAGACGTCGGTATATGCCACACATTTACACGTCAGTGTAGAAAACGAGCGGCAGGCAAAAGAGCAGATCCGGTCTATTCTCAGTACGCATGGAATCGGTATCACTGCGATAGAAAAAATTATTCCGTCGCTCGAGGATGTTTTTATTTATTTGCTTAATCAGGAAGAAAAAAAGGCCGCGTAAAGAAGAATCTATGATAAGTCGATTGATTCCGATAATAAAGAAAGAGTTCAAGCAGATTCGACGGGATAAACGGGTGCTGGCGATTCTGACGCTTGTTCCTGCCGTCATGCTGCTTATCAACGGATACGCGATGAATTTTGATGTTTCTCATGTAAAAATGGCTGTTATCGATCAGGAGAAAAGTCACAGAAGCAGGGAATTCATAAATGCCTTTGTTACATCGGGATATTTCGAATACGTTGAATATCTCGCTACTGCCGAAGAAGCATCTAAGATGATTGATAATGCAAAAATCCGCGTCGCAATTGTGGTTCCCTCCGACTTCTCTGAAAAAATACTATCGAATGACGTCGCAGACGTGCAGATCATTGTCGATGGAATGGATTCGAATACCGCCTCAACGATCATTGCATATGTTCAAGCGATCACGCTTCAATATTCCCAAAAGATCGTCCTGAAAAATCTTGCTATGATGGGAAAGGGAAGTTACATCCCCATCCAATACGAAACCCGCGTGTGGTACAATCCGGAATTAAAAAGCGCAAAATTTCTGGTTCCCGGATTGATCGGTTTCATCCTGGCTATTACCGCCGTTATCGCAACATCATTGTCAATCGTCCGTGAAAAAGAGCGGAACACAATAGAGCAAATCGATGTTTCGCCGGTACGTCCGGTTGAACTGATCCTCGGGAAAATGATTCCCTATGCACTCATCTCGCTTGTTGCCGCGGCACTGGTCATCACTGCGGCATATATAATGTTCGATGTTGTTGTAAAGGGGAGTTTCATTTATCTCTTCGGAGCAACACTGTTATTTATTTGTGCGGCGTTGAGCATCGGATTGTTTATATCGACAATTGCAGACAGCCAGCAGGTGGCGTTTCAGCTCGCTTCTATCAGTTCGATGGTCCCGACAATTATTCTTTCGGGCTTTGTATTTCCGATTCACAGCATGCCGTGGTGGCTACAAGTTTTGTCGAATATTACCCCGGCAAAATTTTATCTTGTGATTCTCCGGAGTATTGTCTTGAAAGGAGTTGGGATCTCGGCATTTTGGGATCAAATTTGCTACCTGCTTATTTTTATATCTATCCTCCTGTTAATCAGTATCAAGCGGTTCAAGAAAACGATAGGGTGAGTCATGAATATCCAGCGGATTATTGCATTGTTAAGAAAGGAAATCGGTCAGTTCTTGAAGGATAAAAAATTACTGCCGATTGTCTTCGTGGCGCCGGTGCTGCAATTGATCTTTCTTGGCTATGCCGCCTCGCTCGATGTGAAGAACATCGCAATGGTACTGTGCGATCTCGATAAAACACAGGAGAGCCGGGAATTCATCCAGCAATTCACAAATTCGGGATATTTTAACATTATATATTCGACCGAGGATTATGCTTCGATCGGTCATTACCTCGATGACCATCAGGTAACAATGGCTCTGGTTCTCCCTCCGAAATTCGGCGATCATATCCTTAAGAGAGAACAGGCGAAGATTCAGGTGTTGATTGATGGAAGTGAGGGAAATACGACAGCGATCACCATGGGATATGTGAATCAAATAGTCATGAAATACTCGACACAGATTATCACAGAAATGATCGGAACAGGGGGAACAATTGGCGGCGTGAATGCCGAAGTACGCTCCTGGTTTAACCCATCGCTCAGAAGCCGAAATTATATGGTCCCAGGTGTACTGGTGCTGATCCTTCTTATCACGACGACAAACCTCACCGCGATGGCAATCGTGCGTGAGAAGGAAATCGGGACTCTCGAACAAATTATGGTAACGCCTATTAAATCGTCGGAGCTTATCCTGGGGAAACTCATTCCATATACCTTAATCGGACTGATCGACGTCTGTGTCGTTCTCCTTGTGATGGTCTTTTTCTTCGACATTCCGATTAAAGGAAGTGTACCGCTCCTGTTCGGGCTGACCGGGTTTTTCCTCCTCACGTCGCTTGGATTAGGACTTTTTGTGTCGACGATTTCCCGCACTCAACAACAGGCGATGATGACGGCAATATTTATCCTCATGATGCCGATGATGTATCTTTCCGGTTTTGCTTTTCCCGTTGAAAATATGCCGAAGATACTCCAGCTTGTCTCTCACGGTATTCCGATGAGTTATTATCTGGTTATTGTCAGATCAATTATTATGAAGGGAATCGGATTTACCAATCTCTGGATTCAGGCAGGGATGCTTCTTTTCATGGGATTGACGATTCTCTTTGCCAGTGTCTTGAGATTTAAGAAAAAACTCGACTAATTACATAAACACCAAATTGATTCCATTTTCGGCCACGGTGATCAAAACTTGAATGATTATGATTGAGTCGTCCGAGAAAGAAGAACGGCGCAATTTTATTCTGAACGCAATAGAAGGGGTGTTCTATTCGGGAACAGCGGGATTTCTCTCGACACAGACAACGCTACCGGCCGTTGCTCAGGTTCTTGGCGGTGATACGACAACAATCGGGCTGATCCCGCTTATTGGATTTGCCGGCTGGTTTCTCCCGCAACTCCTAACGGTGCGGATTCTTCACAGGTATCCGGTACGGAAAGATTTTGTTTTTTGGGTGGGTGTCCCTCAGCGGTTCTCGCTTCTACTCATTGCTGTTGCTATTCTTATTTTTGCGTCTGAGCAACCCGTAATCGCACTGAACATGTTCCTTTTTCTGTACATTGTGAATCAACTTCTGACTGGATTGAGCACGCCGGCGTGGTATGATATGATGTCGAAAGTTACACCACAGTATCGACGCGGACGATTACTCGGGTTCAGGACTGCAGTCGGTACACTTATCGCACTGGGGACCGGCCTGCTCCTGACAGTAGTTCTAGCACATGTCCGGTATCCCCTGAATTATGCTTTCATTTTCTTTGGAGCTTTTTTCCTGCAGATGTGTTCTTTGTTGGTTGTAAGACAAATCCGTGAAGCTCCGACACCTGGCCGGGCTGTCACCGAACACTCTGAAATATCGATCGCTATGCTTCGTTCCGTGTTGCAGTCTGATAGCAATTTCCGGCATTTTGTTGTTGTTTGTATTTTTCTCACATCGGCAACGATGAGTAATGCATTTTTTATCGGTTACGGTTTTTCGAAATATCATTTATCGAAGGAGTTCATCGGCCAATGGACTATGGTGATGATGGCCGGACAGATTATAGGTTCGCTGCTCATGGGATATATTGGAGATCGGTATGGATATCGACGGGCGTTATTTATTGCGTCGCTGTGCATCATACTGACTGTCGTGACGGCGCTTTTTTTTCAGGTCCCGATGTTTTACGGGGTTGTCTTTCTTTTCCTGGGAATGAATCTTGGAATGGATATGATGTCACGATTTAATATGACAATCGAAATAGCGCCGGACGACCGACGGCCTGTGTATGTGGCGCTTTTAAATACTATTGTTGCCCCTTTCTACCTTCTCAGTCTTGCAGCCGGAGTATTGATAAAATCTACGGGGTACGAAGGAATTTTCATACTCTCAGCCCTGTTTGCGATCGGAGCAATGGGATGGCTTTTTCTCCGTGTCAGAGACCCGCGTGACATTCATGTTTGACAATTGCATGAGAATCCTGTACATTTACTCTGAGGAAATGAAATACAGCCTCATGTCGTTCCATCCTCTTACTATTCATGAAACTTGTTGACGAAAACAAGCGCATAGCGTCCGACCATCTAAAGACCGCAGACAAGCTTATTAAAGCGGGGGAATTTGATCGAGCAAATGAGGAAATTGCGAAAGCTCGTATTGCCGATCCGCGGAATCTCTATATTCTTGCGTACGAAGAACGGATTCAATATGCGCGTGAAGAGGCCCAAAAGAAGGCAGAAGAGGAACGATTAAAAAGAGAAGCAGCTCAGCCACCGGCGATAAAAAATGCTGTAACAGAACCAATATCCGAAAAAAAACAGTCTCAGAAAAAAATCGAGACCCCTCCATCTTCCCCGGCAATAAAAACGGCACAGGAATCCGATAATGGGAAAAAGGCTCAAACGGAAAAATCGCAACCGGCAAAGCGTCCTATCTATGAAGAATTTGTGGTCAGGGGGACGAGTGCCGATGAGATTCTCGAGTTGATTCATGCGAATGCCGATCGGATTGCACGGGAGACAGTGGAAGGAGCACAGACGAAGGCGCAGACAGAGTACAAAGAGAAAATCGATAAAGAAATTCATGAGTACGAAGCCGAAAGTCAGAAACGATCGGCCGAACAAATCCAGGTTGCGGTTTCAACATTCCAGAAGCGTCTCGAGACCGAATCACAGGTAAAACTTGAAAACGAGATCAAAGAAATGTCGACAAAGGCTGAAAAAGCACTTGAAGAGCAGTTGCTCCACCTTGAAGACGAACGCGAACTTCGATTTGCGGAGTGCGTGAAAGAACTGTTTACAATAGCGATTGTACAACTCCTGACTCAAGGATTAGTGGATGAAGAGTATACACGTGTTATCACCGGAATCGCCCACGGTTTAAAAATTTCCCCGGAACAAACCATCCAGATGAAGAAAAAAACGCAGGAACGTTTTTACATGGATGCAGTTGAAGTTGCATGGAGCGATGGAACAGTAAGCCTTGAAGAGTCAGAACGTCTTTCATCGCTGCGAGACCGCTTCGGAATTACCGCAGAAGAGCATTTTCAGATTGAGAGTCAGGTCCGTCGCAAAATGCTTGAAATGAAGAAATAATTCCATTCTTTGAGCCCATCCGATCACAGTGTGCGTATTCCAGACATAAGAACCTGAACAAGCTCACGGATGATAATTGCCGTTATTCCCCAGATTGTAAAGTTGTCGTAGTGGTAAAAATATACTTCCCGTGGTTGTCCTTCATAGTAACGAGTTTTCGTTGTCATATTGGCAGGGTCTGAAAAGAACGAGAGCGGTACGCAAAACACTTCAGCGACTTCGTCATGCTGGAGTACAAGGTGTGGAAAATGTGTCAGATATCCTACAATGGGCGTGATGATAAAACCTGAAGGTGTCCAGACATTGTTTAACGTGCCGAGTATTTGAATCTCGGATGATGCAATCCCCACTTCTTCTTCCGCTTCGCGTAGTGCAGTCGCAATTTCATCCCGATCATTATCGTTTGTTGCACCGCCGGGGAATGAAACCTGCCCTTTATGATGTTCAACCGATTCAGTACGCAGTGTGAGCAGAAGGTCGTAATCGCCAGGTTCTTTACGTGCTATGAGAGGTATAAGCACTGCGGCTTTTTCATACTTAGGCATGAACAGATCACGGCGGGACAGAGTCGAGAGAATCCGGGCAATATGATCTGGGGATGGGAATAGCATTTTAGAAATAAAAAAGGAAAAAGGAAAAAGAAATAAGTATACCCCGCCCTAAAGGACGACTTCGTCGAGGGATCTAACCTGTACTGAGGGACGTTTTGGTCGCACTAATTTGTGGAGCGAGCATCGCCGAAGGCATAAAAGGAAAAAGATATTATGATATTCAAAGTCAGGCGTTATGCAATGTCGGCTGATTGAATCCCTCTGATTGAAGAGCCGTACGGATCAGTTCGATGACTTCTTGTGTCGATTTCCCGATCATATCAACCGGTTTCCAGTGGATGTTATCCATCGAAACGCCGGCGCGTTTGAAACCATCCTTGAGCGACTCACCCTGACGGTCGACACCGCATGCGGCGATGAGATGAAACCGGTTCGGCTTGATGATATCCCGCAGAAGGTTGATACCCGATTCATCGCAGATATGGGGGTGAATTGCCAGAAGATCGGTCTGCACTTCAAGTCGTAATCGTTCCGTGAGCTCTACGAAATCGGTTCTCTTCATCCCCGGACAATCGCCGCTGCATATGCACAGAATAATTGCCGATTCTTTTTTCATAAATACTCCCAGGTGTGATACCTCAAGATACTACATTCGTACGAAAAATAACACTCTGCTATAATCAGCAGTTCCCTCGCCTGACGCCGATTCCGGTCTGTTTTAAGAATTCTTTGCTATACATTGTTTTTCTCGGTGTGTCTATCATCTACCGATGATAGCTATTATTTTTCGATCGATATTAGATCGATTTTCCCATCGTGGACATTCCAGCGATAATTTTTTGTTGTAACATACAATGGATAATGGTGGAGCAGACTCAAGAAAACATGAATTTCCGTCGGATAATCAGTAAGGAGTTGCGTAACAACAAGGCCTTCAACGTCGGCATCTTTGTCGAGGTGCGATTTTTTAATCGATGGAATGGTCAGGCAGGCTTCGGATAATTGATGTTTTGCTATGAGTGTAGTTCCATCCGATGAGATGTCCATGCGATGGTGTCCGCCGATTACTACTTCGCCCTGACGTTGCGTTGCCGCGAGTAAATATATAACCCAGCCGGATAAGCCGAATAACGATCCGGGGAAAACGATTGTATTGTAATGGTCTTCACATTGCATGTATTTTTGCTGGATTGCCAGTGTTCGTGCTTTACACATTGCCTGTTCCGAAGACGAAAGAGCGGGGGGCCTGGCATGCGACCATAACTGCGGATATTTTGGATTCTTTTTTGAGTAAGTAACTTCATGAAGCGAGACATAATCATTTCCATCCATCCCATAAAACTTTATGACCCATTGTGTCGGTGTTTCGAGTGTGAGCCATCCGCGGATATTTTTTTCATGCGGCAATATTTCTTTTTCGAATAGAATATCTGTCGCTGCAGCCGAAAAGTAATCGTTCTCGTAGATCGCCTTCCCGATCTTTTCGGATTCCCGGATTGCCTTTATCAAGGAATCGGGGAGTTGTGGAGATCTCTGGGCGTGATTTTGCGAAACGGAAAGCAACAGGAACGATATTATCGTGAGAAAACGGCGCATACGGATATCCCGTATATTAGTTTTAGGGGATGTGGTGCATCCATAGAACAACTGTGGAAACATAAAATTTTCCAATAGAAGAATCAAGCTTTTTATCGGAAATATGGCCCAGGGCATCGTTATTTACTGTCAATGGATTATTTTTTCAACCGATTTGCTCGACTTCTTTCTGGAAATTTTGTATTTTCTTTCTATCATTGTAAAGGTACGCCAAATGAGTTTTTCTCGTCAGAAAGAACTCCTTGCGGATCTAAACGACTTCCGCAACAAATTGTCACGTGACGAAGAGTATGTGTTCGAGATGTCAATGAAGCGTCACAAAGATGATGAAGAACTTGATGTAATGACACTGCAGAAATTGGAAGACATGCACAAAAAGTATGTTATCCGAAAACCAAAATTTGATCCGAACAAATTTTTCGGGAAGTCATGATAAACTATGGCATCGTAGGTTTTGGGAGTTTTGCAGAGAAGACCCTCGCTCCTGCATTTCTTAGGGCTAAATTTTCGAAGCTTGTTGCCTTACAAAAGCGAAATCGCGATGCAGCCCAAAAAATCGCCGACCAATGGTCATGTCGGGCATACACCGACCCGGCAGAACTTGTGAGAGATCCGGAGATACAGGTAGTCTTCAGTACGGGAGTGAATTCGACACGCTGTGCAGAGACAATCCTTGCGGCCGAAGCCGGTAAACATGTGCTGGTAGAAAAACCGATGGCAATGAATGCCGAAGAATGCCGAAAAATGATAGATGCATGCCGTACAAACCGCGTCAAGCTGATGGTGGCACATATGGTGCGTTTCTCGCCTGCTGTCCGGAAAATCAAGGACATGATCCAGAGTGGTCGTATTGGAAAAGTTGCAACCGTCCGGTGTGAGTTCGTGTTTCCGGCAAGAGACTCACAGCGCTCGTGGTTTTTCGACCGCACACTTGCAGGCGGCGGCCCGGTCTTCGATATCGGGGTTCACTGTATCGACACGCTCCGATATGTCCTCAATGATGAAGTGGAGACAGTCCGTTCGGTCATCCAGCCCGAACCGACGGAACTCCTCACAGAATCATCCTCTGTGATCGCCATGAAATTCCACGGATCGACACTGGCGAATGTCACGGTATCGTTTGTATCCGGAATACGGCGGACCACGCTTGAGATTATCGGTTCAAGGGGCATGATTACATGCTTCGGTTTTTCATGGATTATGTATTCTCCCCTGATCACGCTTACGACTGCCGAGGATCCGGATGAGCCGGTGACGGAAGAGTTTATCGTTCCTGTCGGTAATCTGTACACTGATGAGATTGATGATTTCTCCCGATGTATAATGGACGACACGACTCCGTCAATACCAGGGGAAGAGGGATTAAAAAATCAGCTTATTCTCGATACAGTGATGAAAGGGGGAGGAGAAATAATATAATTTGTCCGATGATACTATATCTTATCCGGCACGCCGAAGCAGTTGATCGCAAATCCGATGATGTTCCTGACGATTACCGCGTTCTCTCCTCTAACGGAAGAGAGGTCATGAAGAAGGTCGGTCGTTGGTGTGCCGATCAGCAAATACTTATAGAGCGGATTTTTTCAAGCCCGTTGCTTCGAGCAGTCCAGACGGCCGAAATTCTATCGGTGATAATCAACTCTCCGAATAAAGTCGAAATTATTCTGGCACTCGGTGCGGGAGGATCGCCCGAACAGATATTACGATTTCTCCCGCAATATCAACACTTGGATTCTCTGGCTCTGGTTGGACATGAACCGACAATCGGGATCATGACGTCGACCCTGATCGGTTTAAATAAAAAAATCTCTTTTTCACCCGGATCAATATGCTGTCTTGTTTATCACGGGATTGATCAGACACCACAGGCATCGTTCAGGTGGATGGTCCAGGCTGTGTACGATGCGAAGACACAGGCTGTCACACTTAAAAAAGTCTCTTCAGTTGAGTCAATATAATAATGGGTACTGGAGAATTTGCATGCCGAACGCTGTTACGGTTCTTGTAGTGGATGACGATACATCGTTTCTGGAAAGCATTTCAATACTTCTTGCGCAAGAGAATATCACCTGTATTACAGCGCCGGACGGAGAGACGGGACTCAGTGAAATCATGAAGAAAAAACCGGATGTAGCAATCGTTGATCTTGACATGCCGATCATGAATGGAATTGAATTTGCCCGATATATCCGGGAGCACGAACTTGGTGTTCCGGTAATCATTATCAGCGGCCACTCCCCGCTCGAGTTACCTGCTGAGATTAATACTGCCGGAATTCATTCCTTTATACAAAAACCAATGAGGATTGTCGATATCGTCCTGGCAATCCAAAATGCCATTTCGAGCGCGCAGTAATTGTCTATGCCGCTGATTCTTTCGAATAAAGCGCTGTCTTTTGTTCCTTCGATGGAAGAAGAACTATCATCCCGCGTTCGCGAGAGGAAAGAAATTTCATTCATCGCCGTCGTCCCGACCAAACGTCGTGTTCGGGAACTCCAACGAAAACTTCTTCATCACGCACCAGGTGGTGTATCTCCGACATTCAATCTCTATACACTGTCATTGCTGGCGAGACAATTGTACTATACCGCCTGTTCGCCGAAATGTACGGTACAAGGTCCAGTTCAGGCAGTAATTGTCAATGAAGCCATCAACCATCTCGCGAAAGAGTTAAAGTATTTCTTTCCGCAAGAAAACGACCGGCTGCCGCGCGGTACGTTCCAGAAAATTATTGAGGTCCTCAATAATATGAAGGAAAAAGGATTGTACCACGAGCAGTTTGAACAGGAATTGGCTCTGGCAGAGAATGACGAGCAGAACAAGTTACATGATATCTCACTGATCTATTCAGAATATGAGCGGCGGCTTCATAAATATGGATATATCGATGCGGGCGGAATTTATAAGGAACTCAATGAACACTTCACTGTGGAGACAGCCGACCAGATTTTTAGAAAAATTTTTCCCGGTGTGGATACGTTCTTTATGGAGGGCTTCAGTGAGCTCGCACTCCCGGAACAACATATGCTCGAGTCACTAACATGCGTCCGTTCACTCGATATTATCATCAGCTTTGATTACGACGATGAGAATCCCGCGGTTTTTGGAAATTTGAGTGAGAATGTAGAAGTATTCCGGAAGCATGGATTTCGTTCGATGCAGCAAGATAAGGACAAAGAAGGAGGAAACGGACAATTCCGAAATCATATCGCACGGCATTTCTTTGCAAGGCGGTCACCTACATCAAAGATGGATATGAGGAAGGAAATTCACCTCATCGAAGCTACGGACCGCCGCAATGAAGTGGATTTGGTCACCCGTATTGTGAAAAAATATCTCATCGATCATCCAGATATAAGTCCGAGCAAGATATGTGTAGCGACGTATGAAACGGCGAACTATACCGGACTCTTCCGTGAGATTTTTCATACATACGGCATTCCGGTGAATATCACCGACCGGTACCGACTTTCATCGTCGCCGGTAATCGTTTCTATACTTGCCATGCTCGATGTCGCCAGGAATAATTTTCGACAAAAAGACGTCCTCAGAGCGCTTGCCAGTCCGTACTGCTCTCTCGCCCGGGAAATCTCTGGTCAGCGATCCATCGATACCGCGAATTTGTATTCTGTTGCACGGCAGTTAAAGATTACAACCGGACGCGCGACGTGGCACAAGCATATCTCGTCGCGTGCATCGCTTCTACGTTCGGAGCTCGAAGAAACTACAGACGAATCTGAACAGGAAGAATATCGCCGTGGGCTTGAGCAGCTTGCTCGAGCCGAGGAAGATATACGCACCCTTGAACAGCTTCTTTCTCCATTCGGTTCTCCGATGACACCCTATGAATTTCAATGCAATTTACTGCGGTTGCTCGATCAAATGCAGGTTGTCTCGATGATTCTTAATGGTGATAAGAATACGATGCCCGATCATCAGCGGGAGCTCGAAGCCCGCGCTTTTAAAAAATTCCTCTCACTGATCGACGATGTCCTGGAATTACTGGAATTTCAAGGAAAAGGAAAACGAAGAGAAACACTCTCGTTCTATCTCGATCAATTAAAGACCGCCGTCGGACAGGTACGGTTTAATGTGCGTCAGAAGCATGGGTATGGCGTCTATGTGACATCGATCGAGGAAACACGCGGACTTGAGTTCGATGTCATGATTATAGCAGGACTTGTTGACGGTGAATTTCCCGCGCTATATCAACCCGAGATTTTTCTCAGTAAACACCGGCGAAAGACGGAAGAACGTCATGCACGGGAATACAGAAATCTCTTTTATCAGGGGATTACAAATTTTTCTAAAGAGCTCTATTTGTTCTACCCGCGTAAGGATGAAAAGACCGAGCTGGTCCAATCGGTTTTCATTGAGGCGCTGAGGAAGATTGCGGTTTTGCATGAATGGTCGAAAGAAGAAGTTGCACAACTCGCTTCATTGATTTATTCGGAAGCGGACCTATATACAACCTACGGGACAATCCATGCGCAGGGAAATGAAAGGCAAGGGAACTTCTTATTCGCTGGAGCGTCTTCTATTATACAAGAGAATCTATTGCACATTGATCATGGAATTGCTGTCGAGCAGAGTCGCATCGAGACGCATGCATTACCCGAATACGAGGGAATCATCGCCGATGTGCTCGGACCGGAAGATAAGAAACCGCTCGATAGGATGAGAAATCGGGTTTATTCGGTCAGTCAGCTTGAAACGTACGGGAAATGTCCGTTTCAATTCTTTGCACATCGGATTCTCCGGTTGAGTGTGATCGAATCGATCGAGGAAGAGCTGACGCCGATCGAGCGCGGGACAATATTACACGAAATTCTTTTTGAATTTTATGTTTCGCGCCAGCAGGCCGGCAAGCCGCCGCTTGCACAATGTTCCGATGAAGATTATGACGTTGCCGTGCAGGAATTACAGCAACTTGCCTCGCGTAAATTGAATGAAATTCTTGTTTCCGATGTATTCTGGGATGTTGAAAAGGAATCCATTCTCGGTTTCAGTACCCTACGCCGGGGAGTGTTGAAAGAATTTCTTGATAAAGAAAGGGAGAGCACACTGGATACAGTTCCTGCATATTTTGAGGTGGGATTTGGCGGGAAAACAGGCTTACGAAGAAAAAGCGATCCGTTGTTATCACAAGAAGAACCGCTTAAGTTCGGAAATATCAGGATGCGTGGGAAAATAGACAGGATCGAAATAGGTCCTTCGGAATTTGGAATTGTCGATTATAAAACCGGGAAAACTATTGCGACCAGAAAAGAAATAGATGAAGGAATAAGCCTTCAGCTCCCGATGTATCTTCATGCAGTGGAAATAATATTACGGAAAAAAATGAAACAGCCGCTGACGCCTGCAGCCGGTATCTATTATCAACTACGATCACCCGTCGAACGAAAACTGGGATTGGGCAATCAGGAGTATAACGAAAAGGCATTTAATGCACACTCGCGGTCGACTCGATTAGTTGACAATGATTCCGAACTCCGACAGGTGATATCGCGGGCAATCGACACCGTTAATGAATTTGTTGATAACGTCGCTGCCGGCAAATTTCCGCTTACAACACCCGATAAGATCGATCGTGTATGCAGTTATTGCGATTATAAAAAAATCTGCCGTATACAAACGGTCCGATTCATCGAAGCGCCAAAATCTAAAGAATAAAAATAACGACTCATAAATCCGAAATCCGCCTGCCTACGCTCCACTGAAGTGGAGCTTCGGCAGGTGGATCATAAATCAGAAATCATCAATCTCTTTGTATCTTTAAGTCTTTTTGTTTTCGGTAATTCATGAGAAAGGGGGCACCATGAAACATCTCATCATCATCCTGCTGGCGCTGGCGATTGTCACATCCGCTGATGCCCAGTCGATAAAGAAGAATTTTGCCGAAAGTAAAGCTGGCGAGCGATCGGCCGTCGATCTGACAATCTACAATGCCAACCTCGCCCTTGTGCGTGAAGAACGGACACTTGATCTCCAGAAAGGGTTGAGCAGTCTTGTGATTTCCGATATTCCTGCAACGATTGATGGGACATCGCTGCACTTTCAGAGTAAAACCGCTCCGGATGCTGTCAGAGTACTGGAGCAAAATTATCAGTACGATCTTGTCAGTCAGGCGAAACTGTTGAGTAAATATGTCGGTCAGACTGTCGAATGGATTCGCGTTGAGCCCGGAACCAACAAGGAATATACCGTACAGGGGAAACTCCTATCGTCGGGTTATGTGCCTAATCAATCATATCCCGCCGGAGGTATGATCGCCGAGATTAATGGAAAGATTGAGGTCAGTCCCGGCGGACGCCTCATACTACCGCAGCTTCCGGAAGGATTAATATTGAAACCGCAGCTTGAATGGCTGATTGAAAATTCGAAAGCCGGACAGCATCAGGCGGAAATCAGCTATCTCGCACATCAATTGACATGGAACGCGAATTATGTTGCGTTGCTTGATAAGGACGACAAGAATCTC
>Ga0187886_1000363_pt1 | contig 56072 bp, 53 predicted proteins | sample June2016WEW_20_1_FD_133001 | JGI IMG/M metagenome (GOLD analysis project Ga0187886, IMG submission 133001) | Peatland microbial communities from SPRUCE experiment site at the Marcell Experimental Forest, Minnesota, USA - June2016WEW_20_150 | ecosystem: Environmental > Terrestrial > Soil >... | reverse complement strand
TCCCCCTTTACAAAAGGGGGACAAACGCGAGAGTTGAGAATGATGATTTTACACGAAAACGACATCGTCTCCCTTTGAAAAAGGGAGAGCAGAGAAGGATTTAATGATTCCGTACAATAAAAATCTTAAGGAATTATCAAAAAATCTCCGTGATAACCTGACGGAAGCTGAACGGTGTTTATGGACTAGACTCCGGTTGAAACACCTCGGTTATGTATTTTACCGGCAAAAGCCAATTGGTGACTATATTGTTGATTTCTATTGTCCCAAGGCAAAGCTGGTGGTTGAAGTTGATGGAGGTCAACATTTTAAAAAGGATACTGCTAGCAATGACAGAGTCCGAAACCAATATTTACAAAATCTAGGTCTGACGGTATTAAGGTTTTCTAATGCCGAAGTGTTGAAAAACACCGATAATATAACAAAAATGATCTATAAGAGAATAACATCATCTCCCTTTCTTAAAGGGAGATGAGAGAAGGATTTATGAATCCTAAAGTATCCGCTATAATAGTCGCTGCTGGTGAAAGCGAGCGTATGGGGGGCATTGATAAGATGTTCGCCCCCATTAACCGCCGCCCCGCTTTGGCACGCGTGCTGGATACCTTCCAGAGCTGTAAAAAAATCGACCGGATAGTCGTAGTCATGGGCGCAAAGAATATCGAGGCGTGCCGGAGGATGGTAAAGGCGGAAGGGTGGGCTAAAGTCAAGGACATCGTCCTCGGGGGGAAAAGGCGGCAGGATTCGGTGGCGGAGGGACTTAAGCATGTCAAAGAAGCCGATTGGGTAGTTATCCATGACGGGGCTCGCCCTTTAGTCACCATCGACCTTATCGAGCGGGGGCTGGAGGCAGCTAAAGAGACCGGGGCGGCAGTGGCCGCCGTGCCGGTAACGGATACTATCAAAGAGGTGCAGGACGGCGAGATAGTGAGTAAGACGCTGCCGCGGCAAAACCTAAGAACCGTCCAAACGCCGCAGGTTTTCCGTTGCGATATCATTAACAACGCCTATAAACACGTCGCCGGAGATGTGACCGACGACGCAGCGCTCGTGGAAAAAACCGGCTACAAAGTTAAACTCTACATGGGGTCTTATGCTAATATAAAGATAACCACACCGGACGACCTCGCGGTCGCGGAGGCTTTAGCGAAAAAAAATGAGCGCTAACATGCGTATCGGCATTGGCTACGACGCGCACCCCCTGGTAAAGGGGAGGAAACTGGTACTGGGTGGGGTGGTGATACCCTACGCCAAGGGACTGGATGGCTGGAGCGATGCTGACGTCCTCACCCATGCGGTGATGGACGCGCTGCTGGGGGCGGCGGCTTTAGGCGACATCGGGCGGCATTTCCCGCCCGGCGACGCGCAATATAAAGACGTCTCCAGTCTGGTCCTGCTGGAAAAAGTGGTGGCAAAGCTGGCGGAGGGGGGATATGGGTTGGGGAATATTGATGCTACAGTGGTGGCGGAAAAACCGCAACTAAGCGAATATATCGATGACATGCGGCGGAATCTAAGTCGTGTGTTAGGCATAGATGTTAATAGAGTGAGCATTAAAGCCCGCAGCAATAACGGGTTGGGGGATATAGGGAAGGGGAAAGGAATCGCGGTTTATGCGGTAGCGATGATTGAGGTGAAAAGGGAGAAACTCTAAAAAGGAGTGTCATTGCGAGCCCCGACTTGTCGGGGCGCGGCAATCCCTATGATTAACTTAAGTCAATGATAGAGATTGCTACGTCGCTATGGTTCGACAGGCTCACCATGAACGCTCCTCGCAACGACAGATGGAATTGGATTTAACATGAAAATCACCGATACTCTAACCGGTAAGAAAACCGACTTTAAGCCCCGCGGCGAGGTGGTGACGATGTACGTCTGCGGCATCAACCCTTATGCGGACTCGCACATCGGGCATGGTATGAGCTACATTATTTTCGACGTCGTGCGACGCTATCTGGAGTTCCGCAGTTATAAAGTGAAGCATGTGGAAAATATCACCGACGTCGAGGATAACATCATCAACCACGCCAACCGACTGGGGATTTCTGTTAAAGAGCTAACGGAAAAGTACGCCGCCAGGCACTTCGAGGACATGGACCGGCTCAATAACTTAAGACCGCACGTCACCCCCAAAGCCACGGAAACCATCCCGGAAATTATCAGCATGACGCAAGGATTAATCGATAAAGGATTCGGCTACGCCGTCGGGGGCAATGTTTACTTCCGTGTGAGGAAACTATCCGACTACGGTAAATTATCCAAGCGTAGTCTGGAGCAGATGATGGCTGGGGCGCGGGTGGAAGCTGTGGAGGAGAAGGAAGACCCCATGGACTTCGTCCTCTGGAAAGCCGCCAAACCGAACGAGCCGCAATGGGATAGTCCCTGGGGCAAAGGCAGGCCGGGGTGGCATATCGAGTGCAGCGCCATGTCCATCAAGTTCCTCGGCGAGCAGATAGACATTCACGGCGGTGGGCAGGACGTGGTCTTCCCTCACCATGAAAACGAGATTGCGCAGAGCGAAAGCTTTACAGGTAAAAAACCTTTCGTCAAGTACTGGCTGCATAACGGCCTACTCCAGATGGGCGTGGAAAAGATGAGCAAGAGCCTGGGCAACCTGATAACGATACGCGACTTTTTAAAAAAATATAGCGCGGATGCGCTAAGGATTTTCGTCTTAAGTTCCTATTACAGAACTCCGTTGACCTATACTATAGAGGCTATTGAGGCAGCGCAGACGGGGGACCAAAGGCTGATGCGGGTGGTTAATAAAGAGGTCGCCGCCGGCAAGAGTAAAGCGCTGGATGCCAAACCTTATTACGATAGATTCGTCGAGGCAATGGACGATGACTTTAATACGCCGCAGGCAATCGCAACGCTTTTCGATCTGGCGCGGGACATCGACCGGGCGGAGGAAGAAGGCATGAATAACGGCAAAGCCCGCGAGACTTTAAAGGAGTTGGGCGGCATACTGGGGCTGACGTTCAAGGGGGGAAATGTCACGGTGACGCCCGGCGCATTACCACTAAAAATAAACTTTTATACACCTAATATTATTGTTAGTAACAAACACATAAATCGCCTGATTGAAGAAAGAGATAATTGTAGGAAAAATAAGCAATGGCGAAGAGCCGACGATATCAGAAACAAACTGGCAGAACTAGGGGTTATATTGGAGGATTCCAAGACGGGAACAACGGCAACATATAAATCAGCCCCCTCCGAAGAAGAATTATTAAATGTAATTAAGGAATTAGGCTTAACATAAATCGTTAAGTCCAATCTAAAACCATCCCGACGAAAGTCGGGAACCAGTTAATACCATTCTAGCTGGATTCCCGCCTGCGCGGGAATGACGATTAAGGGAAAATAAAATAAGGCGCTGCACCTACAACGCCTTATTTATCGTAACTTATACGGCTTTATCCCAGATAAGTTCAATTAATTGGCTGCTTTCTTATCCAGCAACCTTCATCAGTTGTAAGCCTATATACGACCAATACCCTGATAAAATGGTCGCTTTATCAACATCGGGTAATTGAACCAGGATTAATAGAAAAGCAGAGGGTGATGCAGGATTAGCCCTTGCCGATGCGGAAAATCTTAGTCCCGCACTTGGCGCAGGTTCCCTGGGTAGCCGGTCTTTTGTTCTTCAGAGTGACCGCCTTGGGATTACTCATTTCAACTTTCTTCCGGCATTTCATACAATAAGCTTGCATTTCGCACCTCCCAGACTAGATATCTTTGCCTAGCAGAGTAGCAAAATCGAGCGTATTTGTCAATAGCCGTAGGTTTAAAATAGCGATATTTTTTGCTATTTTCGCCAAAAGGGGTAGAAATGTGATTTTTAACCACAAAAAAACGACTTAAGTGATAAAAATGCCTGATTTATTTCAACGGACGGAATATAGGGAGGCGGTGGTAAGAATCACTCTTCCCGCCAGTTCCAGTCCCTCCCACCCTTGAAAACGGCGGAGTTCATCTCGTTGCTTAAGAAAATGAGGTTGGCATCGGGGAAGCGGGTAGCCATGGCGTAAAAGAAGGCGCCGGTATCATTAGTTTTCGCCAGCTCCTCTTCGGTGGCGATAAGATAGTCTTTAGTAAACTTGAACGAGGAGTTATCGAAAGGCATCCCGGGTTTCTGGTGCCCGGGAATGACGACCTCGGCGCCCAGTTTCTCTAAACGCTCGATGTCCTTTATCCATTGCTGGCGCTCTTCCGCCGTTATCTCACAGGTAAAGGGGTGCGCCTGGTTAAAGAGAACGTCGCTGGCGATAAGGGTTTTTATCGAGGGAATCCAGACCACAGTGTTGTATTTCAGGTCGCCCATGATTTCCGGTATAATCTCGATGCGCTTGCCTTCCAGCTCGAAGTAGTTTTTAGTGAGAGGCTCGATATTGACCGCTTTGGTGGGTACGTTAGTCGGTCCAATGATGTTTCTCCAGTGGTCGATTTTGCCGAACATCTGTTTATTGATGGTACGGGCAACTGTCGGGAGGGCGATAACCTTCGCCTCCGGTAAAGCCTCGGTGATTGGTCCTAACCCGAAGTAATGGTCGGGGTGGGCGTGGGTGATATAGATAGTTTTCAGGTTTTTACCAGTCTCCAGTATCTCTGCTGCCACGCGATGACCGTTCGATAAGCTCCATTGTGCATCGATGAGCGCGGCATCCGTCTTCCCCATAACAATTACCGAAGCGACCGCAAAACCGCTTTCGTCGGAGAAAAAGACCTTTGTCGTCAGCCCGTTCTCGTGTTTGTTGATTCTAACTTCCATTGGTTAACCCTCCAGAACAAATGATTTTAAGTTTACCAAGATAGACTTAAGACTGCAAGAACACTACTTCCTTCGCGCTATAACCCCGGCATAGGTCATTTCGTAAAGTCGGGCGTATAAACCACCGCGTGTTAAAAGCTCATCATGCTTGCCTTCTTCAACGATTCTACCGCTGTCGATAACAGCGATATGGTCGGCATTCTTGATGGTGGAGAGGCGGTGGGCTATAACGACGGCTGTTCTGCCCTGCAATAGTTTTTTAAGGGCTTCCTGGAGCACCTGCTCGCTATAGGAGTCCATGTTAGCGGTGGCTTCATCCAACAGAAGGATGGAAGGATTAGCGAGAAGCGCCCGGGCGAAGCTAATAAGCTGGCGCTGCCCCATGCTCAAGTTCTGGCCGCGTTCTTGAAGCCAGGTATCGTAACCTTTTTCCAGCTTCATGATAAAGTCATGCGCGCCGACGATTTTAGCGGCGGCGGCGATATCATCTTCCGTAGCTTTATCGTTTCCATAGCGGATATTATCGCCGATAGTGCCGGAGAAGAGGAAGGGGTCTTGCAGGACAAGTCCCAGGTGACGGCGATAGGCAACCTGTTCCAAGTTTCGCACGTCATAGCCGTCCACCAGTACTTTGCCACCGGTGACATCGTAAAAGCGAGCTAAAAGGCTGACCATGGTGCTTTTACCGGCGCCCGTGGGGCCCACCAGCGCGGCGGTTTCGCCGGGGAGTACGTTGAAATTGATATCATGCAGCACTTCCAGTCCCGTCTCGTAATGGAAGGACACGTTTTCAAAGCTGATTCTGCCCTCGAGGCGGGGCGGCTTAAGGGGGTGGGGACTATCCGCTACCTCCTGCTTAACATCGGCAAGCTCGAAGATACGGGCGGCCGAAGCCATTGCCCGCTGGAGCTGGGTGTATTCCATCGTCAGCGTGCGGAGGGGGTCGAAGAACTGCTGGATATAGAGGGTGAACGCCACTAGCGTGCCGACGAGCAGCGTGCCGTTGAGGACGTTCAAGCCTCCAAAGACGATGATGAGCGCCGTGGCGATAGAGACGAAGGTTTCCAGCACCGGCATCCCCACCGTGGAATAGCGCGCCGCTTTAAGATTCGCTTCCAGATTTTCTTTGTTAACACGGTCGAAGTGTTCCGCGTTGATTTTCTCACGGGAGAGGCTCTGGATAAGGCGGATGCCGGTGATATTTTCCTGAAGCGAGGCGTTGACCGCCGATAGCTTTTGCCGCGCGAAGATAAAGGACTGGCGTTGCCTCTTCTGCCAGTAATAGATAAACACGAAATCGAAAGGTACCACAACCATCGCGATGAGTGCCAAATTTAAGTTCATCGTCAGCATGACAACGACGATGGCGATAAGGCTGACGATTTCACCCACCACCCAGAAAGCCCCAGAATCTAAAAAGTCCCCCATCTCACCGATATCGTCCTGGGCGCGGGACATAATGCGCCCCGCCTCGTTGTGGTCGAAAAAGCTGATGGAAAGGCGCTGCAAATGACTAAAAATCTGCCGGCGCAGGCGAAGCAGAATACCCTGCCCGATGACCGCCTCCGCCCTGATTTGCCCCCAGTAAGCCACCAGGTTGAGCAGGGCGTTGCCGATAAACAGCATAATGGCGAAGTTAAGACCAGCTATATCCCCCGCCACGATGTAATTATTGATAGCCAGACCGACCAGATAGGGGCTGGCAACGATAGTGCCGGTGTAGAAGAGCGTCGTAAGGATGGTAAGGATAACAGCGACTTTATGGGGGGCGAAATATTTAGCCATACGCGCCACAATGCGGGAATCGTAGGGCTTGCCGTAGACAATATCATCGGAGTCGCTCAAGCTGCTCCTGGTATGCCTTCTTCCCAGCAAAGGAATGGGTTGGGCTTCTGCAACCGGCAGGGGCAGGGTTTCCTCCGGCTCTTCGGTGACCGTCTCTTCTTCCGTGGGGGTTTGCCAGCCTTCCTGATACTGGAACTGTAAATTGTAGAGTCGATTATAGTAGCCATTTTGGGCAATCAACTCCTGGTGGGAGCCGTGCTCGACGACACGGCCATTCTCCAGTACTAAAATGAGATTAGCCATCTGCACGGAGCGCAGCCGTTGGGCGATGATAAAAGTCGTCCTCCCTTTTAGCAGGGAATTTAAAGCCTGCCTTATCTCGTGCTCGGTCTCCATATCCACGCTAGAGGTGGCGTCGTCCATGATAACGATGCGGGGGTTAAGGAGCAGGGTACGGGCGATAGCGAGCCGCTGCTTCTGACCGCCGGAAAGAGTGATACCCCGCTCCCCCACCCAGGTATCGTAGCCCTCCGGCAGGCTCATCACAAAGTCGTGCAACTGCGCTATCTTCGCCGCCTTGATAATTTCATCCAGTGTCGCGCCGGGCTTACCGTAGCTGATGTTCTCGCGGATGGTGGCAGAAAAGAGGAAAGTATCCTGGTGCACGATGCCCACATTTCGCCGCAGCGACTCCAAAGTAAGGTCGCGAATATCTTTGCCGTCGAGCGTAATGCGGCCGGAGGTAACATCATAAAACCGTGGAATAAGGTTGGCGACGGTGGACTTGCCACTGCCGCTGGCGCCGACGAGAGCGACCACCTGGCCGGGTTTCACATCAAATGATACTGCTTCAAGTGCACACTGCTGCACATCGTAGCAGAAGGTCACGTTTTCAAAGGCAACAGCGCCTTTCGCACCGTCGAGATTAACGGCATCGGGTTTCTCTTCGACCTCTGTTTCGGCATCAAGCACCTCAAAGACACGCTGGCCGGAGGACATCGCCCGCGAGTATAGCTGCGTCAGCCAGCCGAGCATCCGCATCGGCATATTGAACATGACCACATAAAGCAGGAACTCCGCCATTTGCCCCTGGGTCATCTCGCCATTGATGACCAGTCTGCCGCCGTACCAAAGGATGCCCGCCATGGCGAAATAAAGAGCGAAGCTCATCACCGGGCTATTCACGGCGAGCAGCTTGCTCACCTTTATCTCCAGGTTATAATTTTCTTTAGCCTGGCGCATGAACTTCTCCGTCTCGTAGTCCTCTCGGGCAAAGGCGCGCACTACCTTGGCGCCGACGATGCTTTCCTGAATAAAAGTGCCCAAGACGCCCAAGCCTTGCTGGATTTTCATGAAGAAGACGCGAAGCTGGTTGCCGATGGCGACGGCGCGGTAGGAAACGAAGGGGAGAGTGCACAAGCTAATGAGTGCCAGCTTCCAGTTGATAACGAAAAGGACGACGGCGATGGCGATGAGCAGGACGAAGAAATAGACGCCACGCAGCAGGGCGAAACCGACGAACATACGCACGCCTTCAACATCCGAGGTGGCGCGGCTCATTAGCTGGCCGGTCTGGGAGCGGTCGTGGAAGGCGTAAGAAAGTTTCTGAAGGCGTGTATACATCATGTTACGGAGGTCATAAGCCACGTGCTGTGAAAGAGCTTCCGCGAGGTATGTCTGCCCGTAGTTCAGGACGCCGCGCAATATGCCGGCGACGGCAATACCCGAGGAAGTGAAAATCAATAAGGTGGTCTGACCGGCACCTAAAGCGAGGTCTATAGCGCGGCCGGTAAGGTCCGGAATAAACATCGATAACGCCGCCCCGGCGAGGAGGCAGACATAGGTGATGATGGCCAGGCGACGCTGTTTCCAGAATAGCGCGCCAATACGCAAGAAAATACGCATAATATCCTTTTATAATGTTAGCACAAAGAGAGTAGACTAAAAATTGTGAGGGTTATATTTATTTAGGCCGAGTGTTTATAACCTCGCCCTAAGCCGTTATAACATTGTTTGGCGAAGAGTTCGCCTATCTTGTTTTTGTTTTTTTGAAAGATTATAATAAAACCTGTCATCAAATCATTTTGGACCAATAATGCCAGTATATAAGGCTATTCTAGTAATGACAACGAGTTAACAATATGAAGCGAAAATGGCAATTGCTTAGTCTTTTGGCTTGTTCCTGTTTTCTTTTAATCGGTATATTACCAGTCGTTGAAGGATTCTTGTACGTTAAGCCTGCTTTTGCTGAGGTTGGAAATATAATCGCTCAGGATAATTTTGAAAGCGGAAACTGGGCTGGTGGTTCTGGTTGGCTCGACGACTGGCAAGTATATGGTTGGGGTGGCTATAGTAAGCCTGAAATTATTCCACTTGAAGGACCATATGAAGGAAGTTATCACCTAAAACTAGGAGTAAAGCGGTATGCAAAGCGTGCGGTTAATCTATCAGGTCGGTCTAGTCTGCGGTTACAGTTTTGGGCGAAAACAAGTATTACCGACGGTTCGGCGGATTGTCGTGTAAGCCCCGATGGGAAAAACTGGTATGCAATAAAAACATGGACTAGTAGTACTAGTTACAGTTTTATTGATGTAGACCTTTCGTCTTATAAAATGACCGAAGCCTTTTACGTTCGTTTTATGAAAAATGATGATGGAATCGGATTTCTTTATATTGATAATATTGAGATTGTGCAAGGAGTACTCACTCCAGTACCAACGACGACAGCTTCAGTGCCAATTTCTGAAACAACTACTACGCCTACTTCAACTCCTACCCAGGCGCCTAGTTCTCCTAGTGCTACAACTACTACCTCTGTGCCTAATTCTCCAACAACGCAGTCCGTAACTCAATCATCAACATTGCAAGCGGGCAGTTCTGAAAATAGTGGATTAAGTGGGACAATGATAGCTATCATTGTCGGTATTTGTACAACAACGATTGGGGGAGTGCTTGCTAGCGTAATTTATGGGCGTATGAATAAACGAGTCAAGAAAAAATAATCAATAAGCTAAAGTAAACGGAGAAATACTCAGCCATTTATATATATCGTGTTTTAGGTTGAGTTCGACTCTCCCCCGTCTCCACCAGCAATAAAATATAATACTATCTATAAATGCCATACTCTTTGGTAAACTCAATCATCGCTTTGAGGTTTTCCGGCTTGACCTCGTCGGTGGAGGAGCGGGGGGAAAGGATATAGCCGCCGCCCTTGCCGCAAACATCGATGAGCTTCTTGCAGTGGGCGATGACATCTTCTTTAGATCCTACCTGTAATAATGATGATGGCACATTCCCCTCGATGCAAACGTGGTCCTTAAGGATTTCCTTGGCTCTAAAGATATCCGTGGTATCAAAGCGCGCCAGCATTTTGCCCTTGGGGAATTCCAGCAAATATTCCAGGCGGGACGTAAAGTTGCCCTCGAAGAAGATGCAAGGCGTCAGTCCCTTTTTAATCAGCCCCATGACCAGTTTTTTAAAGGTCGGCCAGTAGAACCGCTGGAATTGCTTCATGGACATGAACTCATCCGAGCCGCGGGTATTGGTCATGAAAATCCGGGTGTAGCCGTTCTCGGTTGGTTCAGGCACCGGCCTTTCCAGCGTCTTTTTAAGGATGAAATCGCACATCTCCTCGATTTTTTCCGGCTGGCGAAACATATCCATCATCGTGCCGCTCATGCCGCGCATGGAGTGAGAAATTACGTCGAAGGGGGGCATCGCCGCTCCCTGGAAATACTGCGGGAAGCCCATATCCAGCATCATCTGGCTGAATTTTTTTATCTTGGGCTGCCACTTCCTCATTTCGCGTCCGGCTTTTTGCAGGGTGTTGATTGCCTTGGCCACTTTAGGCTCGGCGAAGACCAACGCCAGCGCCTGTGCCCCCATCGCCCCGGCGACGTCGGACAGCTTGGGGATTTGAGCTAATCCCGCCAGGTTATCGCTGGTGCGCGATAGGAAAATCCGGAACATAAAGTCGGAGGGGTCGTTCATATACAGGTCATATTCGTCGGCTTTAAGGTTATCGATTTCGATAGCCTGGTGTCCCTGGTAGGGGTCCACGCCGTGACCGGGCCACTTCATCGTCTTGGGGGCGAGAATCTCCAGGGCTTTCCCCGGCGTAAACGGCTGTGCATAGACAATATCCGCCTGAAAGTCCGGCAGGGTTTTCTTATATGCCTCGTACCAGGCATCAAAATCGTAATAGGCAGCGGAGCAGGGTATGCCTACATACTTGGCGGGGAAATAGCCGATGGAGCTGATAACCGGTACCCTATCCGTCGGCTTAAGCTGGATGGCGTTCATAATCCTCGTTTCACGCTCTTTGCGGAGCTGTTTGCCGGACTTACCATCGTTAGAATAGCGAACCATAACATTGTCCTCCGGAGATAAAATTAAAATGTGTTTTGCTGGCGGAATTATAACACACATGCTACAATACTGTCATTAATCGGGAAGTAAAAATAGACGAACTCAAGATAGAAAGGAATCAGTCCAATGGCGGATTCAACCTACGAAAAATATGCGGTCAGGAAACCCATCTATGAGGCGGGACCCGGGATAAAGAATCGGCAGAGTCCTACGATGACTCTAATGAGCGAAAAGCAGACCGGCGCACCTTATTATATCGAGCTGGGGTGGATTTATGATATCCCGGAGCCGAACCCCCATATCATGGAACACGTGCATGACTATGATGAAATTGTCCTCCACTGGGGCGGCGACTATAAGCAACCGCAGGTGCTTGGCGGCGAGATAGAGTTCTACATCGGCGGGCAGCCCATCACCTTTAATACCACTACCGGCATTTACATCCCGAAGGGCGTACCCCATGGCCCCCTCACCTGGAAAAAGTTCGAGTTCCCCCATATCGAGATGGCATTCATGTTAGGCACCGGCGACCCGTTCAAGGGGTGGGGCAAGAGCGGCATTAGAGAAGAAAAGAAAGCATTGCCCAAGAAGACTAAGGACTACGATTATGAGCAGTATGTTATCCGCAGTCCCATGCGGGAGGCGGGGGGAGGGCAAACGGGTCGTCAGCAACCGACGATGACCTACATGAGCCGCACGCAGATAGGTGTCGCTAATACCTATATCGAGTTCGGCTGGATATGGGGCCAAGTGACTCCGCCGTTACCCAAAATGGTGCATGATAATCTCGATGAAATCGTCCTTCATATCGGCGGCGACCCAAAAAACCCGGAAGACCTAGGGGCGGACCTGGAGTTCGACATGGGCGACGATAAACTAGTATTCAACACAAGTTTCGGCATGTGGATTCCCAGGGGCACGATGCACGGGCCGCTAATCTGGCACAAATACCGCAAGCCGCATATCGAAATGGCTATCATGCTGGGGGCGGGGACGGTAATGGAAGGATGGACAGGCAGCTTCTTCGGTCCGGATGGTAAACGTATGCAAATCGGACGGCGTCCACCTGCACCGCCGCCACTCGGTAAATAGAACTGAATATTACTGCATCACAAATGCGACTTATTGGCTGATAATTTTGTTTGCCAAGCATTTTAAACGTCTGGCTACTCTCTTGCCTACCTTGCCGTTCTGGACAGCGTTAACATCTCCAGCTATTTTGTATAGAGAACTTCGTATTCCCATTAGGCTTGCCTCCGTTCATACGTGTATACACAACGGCACCAGCCCTCTCCGTTGTCACATTTAACTGGAATGGGCATCTTCTCCATAGCTTCTTTAATGGTGAAAACCATACCATCTTGGCTCTTGCATTTTTCACACGTTCTATTGTCTCTTGCGGAGCTTATCGTCACGTGAGTAGTGAAACCCTGAGCTAATTCCCCTTGCAAACTCTCTTTCATAGCAGCTTGCAGTATTGGGAAGTATCCCCGCTTTACCTCATATAAATACCTAGCTTGTCTCAATGTAATATTTGAAGTTGTTTGCCAGTCACCTCTGCGTGCAGCTTCTTGCTTTTGTTGCCCAATTAGACCCCATATAATGTCTCCTAACGACTGGCCTTTTACTGCTTTATTCTTTGCCTCAGTAAATGCTTTTTCACTAATACCCAGGTCTCGGATAACGTTTAGTAACAATGCGTCATCTTTTTTAAGATAGTAAGTCTTCTGCTTATTGAAAGGGTCAGACCTAACGTAAATATCTTTTCCACATGACAGGCATTTCGTTTTACGCTGCGGTACTGGGTCAAGGTTCACGCTGCAATAAGGGCAACAAGCATTAGAGGCAGTTTGAATATCCTTTTTCGCCTTACCAAATAGTCCCATATCTACCCCTTTTTGCATACCATAAGCCATCTAGCGGGCATTGCCAACACTCCCCTTTTTATGGTGTCCAAAAAGTCCGATAATTCCGTTTACCGGCACCGGCTCACATTCTGCACCACAGCTTCTAGATTAGCAAAGAATAGCAAGGTTTCAGCAAGACTTGAAGAATTAAACGAGGCTAAAATCTAAATGTCTTTGACTAAAAGAATAGCCTTAGCTTTTGCTGTCGTTGTCTCCATGCGAGAGGGGCAAGGGTTATTGATAAACCTTCACTGACCAAGTCTTAACATTCATGCCCACTATGGACAGATAGAAGTCCCCGGATGCATGGACATAATTGGTCGCGCTCCCTGGCGTACTCTGGTTGGCAATAGCTACGAAACTGTAATTGTCAACTGGCTTGTCCTTAGGGAAGACAGAAGCAGCAAGGAAGATAGGCCCGCTAGGATTTAGAGCTTCGCAACTTGTCTCAATATACCATTCCCCTTTGCTGATGTGGAATGTCTCGGTAGTTTTAACTGAACTGCCAACCATAGCACTGCCCTGACCATCCCAACTGGAGACTAACTGAGTGGAAGTGGCCGGACTCGACGTCGAACTACAGCCTATCAAAAACAGAATGGCTAGAGAGAGAATCACGAGTGCTAACTTTTTCATCGTACTCTCCTAATTCACCGGCTCATGTTCAAAGCGAAGCTGGCATTTTGCTAATAATTTGCTAATAGACTGGTTACAACACAACGTAACTAACTGGTATTCTACGCTCAAAACAGGTTTTAAACAACTAATACAAACGTTCTATTTTGAACGTAAAATGACCAATTAGGACCCATGATAGCGAATCCCAAATGCGACTTATTGGCTGATAATTTTGTTTACCAAACGTTGCAACCGTCTTCCCAGTCCGGGGATACGGGCGGCGTCGGTGGGGTTTTTCGCAAGGATGGATACGCTGCCCATCCAGCGCATTTTGCAGAGTTTGGCGTAGCCCCTTAAGTTCTGTATTGTCTGGCCGATGCCTTCCTCGGCGACAGCCAGCCCAGCGAGACGTTTACCTTCCAGTCGAGGCCAAACGGCACAGGTTCGGTCGAGGAAATTCTTGAGCCGGCCGGAGAGCATTTCCATGTAGCCCGGCGTGGCAAAAACAATGGCATCCGCTGCTATCAGCTTAGGGTAGACGCTCGCCATGTCGTCCTTGATAACACAGTCGCCTTTACGCTCTTTCCCGCCTTTTTCACAGGTAAGACAGCCGCGGCACATTTTCACGTCCATTTTCCGCAGCAGTAACATCTCCACATCTGCCCCAAGTCGGGTAAGCTCCGAGCATAATGTAGTGAGCATCCACTCGGAGTTGCCTTTCCGCGGCGAGCCGCAAATACCGACGATTTTCATGGTCGATTTTATCATCACTTGAGTATATAATACATAAAGTCCGATTTACTAATATGAAGTAAGGAGAGTTTCATGGACTTAAAATTGAAAGATAAGGTGGCGATTATCACCGGCACCGGCAGCCAGATAGGCTTCGGCAGGGGTATCGCGTTGATGCTGGCGCAGGAGGGCTGCCATATCGTAAGTGTGGATATGGACTTAAAAGGAGCCAAACAAACAGCGGCTAATGTCCAGAAACTAGGGCGTAAAGCTCTCTCTTTTAAAGCGGATATCACCAATAGAAAAGAAATCGATACCGTCGTTAAAAAAACGCTGGCGGAATTCGGGAAGATAGACATACTGGTAAACTGCGCCGGACGCGCCAGTGGCTTGCGACCCTTCGTGACTATGACCGCAGAGCAATGGGACATGGATATCGACACAAATCTAAAAGGGACGATGAATTTTACGCAGGCGGTGCTGCCGCATATGTTGGAAAGGCAGTACGGGAAAATCGTGAACTTTTCTACCCACGCCGCTCATCAACCGACGGGTTTGGCCGGCTCTACCGCTTACGTGGCGGCAAAAGCGGGAACGGTGATGTTCAGTAAAACATTAGCTGGCGAAGTGGGCGCTTCCGGGATAAACATCAATATCATTGCCCCCGGTCCGGGCAACACCAACTTTCACCGCGCCAGCGGGGGCGACCCGCATATGTCGCAAATCGTGGATACGCTGGCAAAAGCAGGCAAGACGACCACCCCGGAGGATATCGCTAATGCGGTGGCTTTCCTGGTATCGGATGTCTCCAGCAAGCTTTCCGGGCAGGTGCTGGAGGTTTCTGCCCCTTCAATCTCTTCAGGGGCGGGGCAAAGAAGCGCGAAGTAATAGTAACCGGGGAGAAGGACTAGATAGTCTGAAAATACCTTTGCCGGCTGCGGCTGGGGCGGTTGCCTTTTTTTAGAGCGGGAAACTGTTTGCGGTTCTTCTCCGAAAGGGGCAGGGCTTCAATGATGCTGATAAGCCGGTCTCCGACTTTTTTACCGGCTAATCCGGCGATAGCGGCCATACCTGCAGACTTAGATGTCATTTCCACGAATCCATAGCCGCTGGTTTTACCGCTGCCGATATACTTATCGTTCATAATGGTTACCGAGGTCACTTCACCGAAAGTTGCGAATGCTTCACGGAGCTCATCCTCGGTGGTTTCAAGCGATAGATTACCTACGTAGATATTCATACCGCCGCCTTTATATTAATATTACCAGCATAACCGATAGGTGCAGTTGCCTTAGAATAGCAAGCATATCTACCGGCAGGAGGGATGTTTAATATCTGCGGTCTCTGCCGCCCCTACCGCCTCTGCCGCCGCCAAAACTACGGTTGCTGTAGCCGCCCCTCCTGTCTCCGAAGGAACCGCCGCTGCGGTTATCGGGGCGGGGACGGGACTCATTAACCACAATGGTGCGGTCTTTCAATGACTTGCCGTTAAGGCCGGCGATAGCAGCTTCGGCTTCGGTCTTCGAACTCATCTCCACGAAGGCGAACCCTCTGGGCCGCCCGCTGAATTTGTCGGAGGGAAGAGCTACAGAGTCTACCTTGCCGTAGGTGCCGAATTCCGCCGCCAGCTCGTCCTCGGTTACTTCGTAAGAAAGATTGCCTACATAGATTTTCATAGATTGTTCCCTCCTGAAACAGGCTTTAATTTAACGGGACTTTAAAGGATAGGGATAACGTATATCCGGGGCACATCCGGGCCGGTTACCCAACCCGGACATGACTCGGGATTAAACCAGTTTATCTGGCTGGTCGCATTTGTCGGTAACAATCGCTGCAATAAACAGGTTTGTCACCGCGGGGCTGGAAGGGAACTTCGGTGGCTTTGCCGCACTGGGCGCAGGTGGCGGGGAACATTTGGCGTCTAGCGCTGTAGCCGCTTCCATACCGCTCGGTCTTCCGTGCCTGACGGCATTCGGGGCAGCGCTTGGGTTCGTTAGTATAGCCCTTGGTCTGGAAGAATTCCTGGTCCTCGGCGCTGAACGTAAACGTAGCACCACAATCGGCGCATGTTAGGGTTTTGTTTTCAAAAGCCATGGATGACCTCCTCTCTTAAATTATTAGTTAGAGTTTTGGTCATCCAACACTTAGAAAGATCCGTTTCAGAGGCTTCTTGGAAGCGTGTAATAACCCAAACCTGAACTTACCCTATATTATAACACAGTACGCAAGTGGTTGTATACAGAGGGGGAATTTCATAAACCCTTGCCACATTTACGCTCATATATTATAATTATGTTACCTCCTCACTCGTTTTATTTTAAAGAGTTATGTTTGGAAACCATCAAGCTTAATATCGACGGACGCGATATCGAGGCGCAAGCGGGCAAAAGCGTCCTCGAGGCTTCTCTGGAAGCGGGCATCTATATTCCCTATCTCTGCTATCACCCCGACCTGGGGACGACCGGCGAATGCGGCTTATGCGTGGTGGAGGTGGCGGGAAGGGATGACTTGGTACTTGCCTGTACCGAACCGGTTGCCGCCGGCATGATAATCAGTACGAAAACACCGAAAATCGCTACGGCACGCCGCCAGGCGATGGAGAAAATACTCAAAGGCCACCCCGCCGACTGCGGCACCTGTAATAAATACCTCAACTGCGAGCTGCAATCGCTCAAGCAGTACGTCAGCGAAGAGGAATACAAACCCCAGGGTCCGGTGCGGCTCTTCGCCGTAGACGAAAGTAATCCTATCTTCACGCTCAACCCCAATAAATGCGTCATGTGCACCCGCTGCTTACGAGCCTGTAAGGACTTAAGGGGGGTGGGGATTCTCGTTGAAAAAACCAGGGGCGAGGACCAATACATCGGGACGGAAAACGATTTACCGCTGGCAGAGGCGGGCTGCCGTTTTTGCGGTGCCTGCGCCGAGGTCTGCCCCAGCGGCGCTATCATGGATAAAGAAGAGCTTACCAAAGGGAAGAATAGAAAGACAGCTTTGCTGCCCTGCCGCTATACCTGCCCGGCGGAGATAGATGTGCCGCGGTATTTACGCTTTATCGGTGAAAAGGATTACGCCGCTGCCGCGGCGGTGATAAGGGAAAAAGTGCCCTTCCCCGGGGTGCTGGGCTACGTTTGCGACCATCCCTGCGAGGGCGTCTGCCGACGGGGGCAAGTGAATCAGTCCATCGCCATTAGAGAGCTCAAGCGGTTCGCGGTGGAACAAGCCGGGAACACTCTACCTAAAATAATCAAAAAACCGGCTACCGGTAAAAAAGTAGCGGTAATCGGGGCGGGTCCAGCCGGTCTGACGGCGTCTTACTATCTGGTCTTACAAGGGCATGCCGTCACTGCCTTCGACGCTTTACCATTAGCCGGCGGTATGCTGCGTTACGGCATACCGGAATACCGTCTCCCTCGAAATGTCCTCGATAGAGAGATAAAATACATCGAAAGCGCGGGTGTAGAAATCAGAACCGGCACGCGGATAGATTCCATCGATAAGCTTTTTACCGCAGGCTTTGACGGCGTCATCACGGCGTTAGGCACGCAGCGTGGTCAAAAACTCCCTATCCCCGGCGCCGATAGCGACGGCGTGCTGGTTGGAGTGGATTTTTTAAGGAGAATTAACACCGGAGAAAAGGTAAGCATCGGCAAAAATGTGCTGGTGCTGGGTGGCGGCAATGTGGCTTTCGACTGCGCCCGCGCGGCGCGGCGTTTAGGGGCGGTACAGGTAAAAATGGCTTGCCTCGAATCGCGGGAGACTATGCCGGCGGCGGATGATGAAATTAAACAGGGGGAAGAGGAGGGGATTATGCTTTACCCCGCCCGCACCTTTACCCGCATCTTGAACGAAAAGGGCAAAATAACCGGCGTGGAGTGTTTAGAAGTGACATCCCTCGCTTTCGACGAGGATAAAAGACCGCAAATCGAGGTCAAAGAAAACTCCAGTCATGTTCTGGAAGCAGATACCGTGATTTTCGCCATCGGGCAGCGGCCGGAGATACCGGAAGGTTTTGGACTCAATACTGTTACCGGCAATCTCATCGAGGTGGATGCTTCCACCTTTACCACGAGTCGGGAGGGGGTTTTTGCCGCCGGCGATGTAGTCAACGGCACGTCCTCCGTCATTAAAGCCATCGCCTCCGGCAGAAAAGCGGCCATAGCGCTGGATAAATTCCTGGGTGGCGACGGCAATATCGACGAGCAATTGGCGCCGCAGCCGGAGCTTAAGCCATACCTCGGGAAGCAGGACGGCTTCGCTGCCTTGGTGCGATGCGAGGATAATTTAGTGGTGCCAGAAAAAAGAATCAAGAGCTTCGAACGGGTAGTGGCGGACCTGGAGGAAAATGTAGTAGAGTGTGAGGCGAAGCGCTGCCTGCAATGCGATTTACGACTCAAGATAACCCCGATTAAGTTCTGGGGGAATTATTAAGATAGCTCAAAGCTCAAAAGTAAAAAGTCAAAGCCATAACCTAAAAGTAAAACTTGGGAAAAATGGAGGTTTTGAGTTTTAAGCTATGGTTTTGACCTTTGAGCTTTAACTTTTAAGTTATTTTAGGGGGTGCAAAATGAGCAATTTACCGGCAGAAACCGATGTCGTGGTGGTGGGGTCGGGGGCTTCAGGGCTGGTGGCGGCTTTGACCGCGGCGGAGGGGGGCGCTAAAGTTATCGTTTTTGAAAAACAGCGTTCGTTGGGCGGCACCTCCAACTTCTTCGAGGGCACTTTCGCTGTGGAAAGCGCGATGCAGCGGGAAAGATACATTACCTACAGTCGGGACGAGGCTTTTAAAAATATCATGGAGTACAGTCACTGGATAGCCAATCCGCGGCTGGTGCGGGCTATCGTTAACGAGTCCGGCGCGACTATCGGCTGGCTCCAGCAGCAGGGAATCGTTTTTACCGATGCCACGATTAATATGCCGGACTCTCCCCGGACATACCACGTAATTAAAGGTAAAGGGGAGGCGGTCATTAAAGCGCTGACCGTAAAAGCCAAGGAAAAAGGCGTGGATATACGGCTGGCGACGCCGGTCAAGCGACTTATCAAGCAGGGCGACCGCGTCGCTGGAGTGATGGCGGAGGTCGATGGGGAGGAAGTGACAGTGAAAGCCAAAGTAGTTATCATCGCCAGTGGAGGCTACGCTAACAACAAGGAATGGATTAAGAAATATACGGGGTTCGACCTCGACGTTAATTTAATACCCGTCGGCAATACCGATAAAATGGGCGATGGCATCCGCATGGCGTGGGAGGCGGGCGCGGCGGAGGAGAGCAAAGGCCTGCTGGAACTTTTCCGGGTTGGTCCAATAGGTCAGGAATTCGCCATGGGCGGGCCGATTGAATGCGCCGTCCTCCAGCCGGGTTTGTGGGTAAATCCGCGTGGCGAGCGCTTCTGTGATGAGAGCATCGCCTTTTACGATTCATCGGTGGGGAACGTCAACGCCAAATATAAAGAGGGTTATACTTTCAGTATCTTTGACGAGGTAATGATAAAACGTATGTTGGAAAAAGGCATTGATAAAGGTCCGGCAATGGCTAGTCTGCCGGGCAGCAAGCCCACCGATATCTACCGGGAAATGCAAGCCGCGTTGGAGAGGGGCACGACGGAAATCTTCGAGGCGGACTCCGTAGCGGGGCTGGCGGGAAAAATAGGCGTGAAGCCGGATGTATTGCAGGCTACGATCGAAAAATACAACGAATGCTGCGAAAAGCGTTATGACGAGGTCTTTGCCAAGGATAGCAAGTATCTCTGGCCAATTAAGGGACCGAAGTATTATGCCGTCAAAGCCCATACCGTTTTCCTGGGGACGATGGGGGGCATAAAAATCAACGAAAAAGCCGAGGTTTTAGATAAAAAAGAGGCGGTCATCCCCGGGCTTTACGCGGTCGGATTCGATGCCGGCGGGATGTACGGCGATAGCTACCCCATCAAATGTTCTTCCGGGCTGGCTTCGGCTTTCGCCATGAATTCTGGTCGTATCGCTGGTAAGAACGCTTTAAAGTTTATTGGATAATAGGAAACAATTAGTATATAGTCGAACATTTTGGGTTAACATTATTAAAATGTCATTTTGGCGTAGGCTTCAGCCCGAGTTCAGCCCGAGGGCCAGAATCCATTATGAATACACCACTATTTGTGAATCCATTAAATGGATTCCAGCCTTCGCTGGAATGACAACCGGAATAACAGATTCCGTCGTCTTTCTGTGAAAGCACTCGCAATGACAGCTAGGCATCAAGCGGTGAGAGCGGTAAGCCGCCGCCGGCGTTAATGGCTTCGCCGGTTACATAAGACGAAAGGTCGGAGGCCAGGAACAAAGCCACGCCGGCTATTTCTTCCGGTTCGCCCATACGGTGCATCGGCACTTTATTATCGAGCGTTTTGAAAAAAGCCTTCCCTTCCTCCTCGGACATTCCTTTAAGCATTTCGGTGAAAAATTCCGTGCGTATCGGACCCGGTAAAATGGCGTTAACCGTAATATTATATTGAGCCAGCTCCAGCGCCAGGTTGGTCGTCAGCCCCAGCACCCCGCCTTTAGCCGCGTGGTAATGCACGATGGGCGCCGGCGGATTAATCGCTCCCATAGAAGATACATTAATAATCTTGCCGTACCTGTTTTTTTTCATATAGGGCACCACTGCTTTACAGCACAAAAACTGGCCCTTGAGATTAACATTGATAACCCTGTCCCATGCCTCCTCGGTCGTCTCTTCGATTTTGGCGTCGCCGGAAACTCCCCCGGCGTTATTTACAAGTATATCAATTTTACCGAACTCTTTAATGGTTCGTGCTACCATATCGTTCACCGCGGCGCTATTGGCAACATCAGCCGCTATCGCCAGGGATTTGCGTCCCAGAGCCTTGACCTCACCCGCAACTTTTTGGGCGCCTTCGAGGTGCAGCGCGTTGACCACGACATTGCAGCCCTCGCTGGCGAACTTGAGGGCGATACCCCGCCCGATTCCCTTAGCGCCCCCGGTAATGATAGCGACTCTATCTTTAAGCAGCATCTTGCCTCCTTAACCCGTCCGCAACTTGTATTTGACGATATTATACCAGCTTTAATATGATATATGGTATCCCGTATTTATAAGGAGATAAAACACCGTATGAGCAGCCTTAAAGGAAAAGTCGCCATGGTGACCGGAGCCGCCAGCAAGAGGGGCATGGGGCACGCTTCCGCCCTTAAACTGGCTAGAGAAGGGGCGGATGTTATCGTTGCGGATAAATTCGCCGCGCCGAAAAGCATGTTCCCAGGTGATGAGGGGTGGGGAGGACTAGACGATATCGTTAAGGAAATCGAGGGGTTAGGCAGGAAGGGCATGGCGCTGACGCTGGATATCAACGTGAGCCAAGAGATTGATGCCGCTATGGATAAAATCCTTAAGAAATTCGGTAGGCTGGATATTCTGGTGCACGCCGCTGCTATCCGGGGTCCTGTGGGTGTTGCCGTGGTCGACCTTTCAGAAAAAGATATACGCTCGATAATAGATATCGACCTGGTGGGGGCGTTTTTAATCTGCAAAGCGGCCGCCAAGGCGATGATAACTAAAGGGGAGGGAGGCAAAATCGTCATTTATTGCTCGCTGGCTGGGACGCATGGCGTGGCGGGCAGCGCGGCATATTCCGCCGCCAAGTGGGGCACCATCGGGCTGACGAAGAGCCTGGCTCTAGAGCTGGCGAAGTATAAGATAAACGTCAACGGCATCAACCCCGGCATGATGGTAACGAACCTAAGAGACGAGGCTTTCAAGAAAATGGCCGAGGCGGAAGGCATCACCTGGGAGGAAGCCAGGAAGAAAGACCAAGGCGCTTTAGCCACCCATATACCGTGGGGTCGACTCGGCACACCGGAAGAAGCCGCCGACCTTACTTATTTCCTGGTCTGCGACCTTTCAACCTATATCACCGGCGAGGTGATAGCGCTGGGGGGCGGGGTGACTTAAGGGGGTAAAGGATAGTTTACAGTTTACAGTTGACAGTAGGGGAAAGGGAAAATGGTATACCCGATAGATAAGAATTATTATATTAGGAAAAAACCGGAACTGCTCAATAAGTTTGAGGCAGAGGTGAAAATCTGGAGTCCTTTAGTCCTTAAGCAGTACGGAGAAATACCGGCGTATAGAATCCTAGTTGAAGCGCGTAAGGAGTTCGAGGCTCTGATTCCGCAAATACCCTATATCGGCGGGGATGAGAATAGTTTTACTAAAAACCTGGTTGATTCCGTACGATATCTGGCACTTTTTCAGGCGATGAAAGAATATGGTAAAACAGCAGCCGAGGCAGGTAAGATTATTTATGATGCCTATCTGGTCAAAGCCAGTGAGCCGCAGCCGCCTATAACACCCTCCGAGTTGCTATCACCCGAGCAGCTGATGGAACGGAGTAAAAAGGGCGCGGCTAGGTCGCAGGAAAGGCGCTATCCCGGCGACTACGTCTATATATATGTTTCTGGTGACGGCAAGGAGTTCGACAACGGCTTCGACTTTACGGAATGCGCTTCTATGAAGTTCTACCATGCACAAGACGCCGACGAATTGCTGCCTTACTATTGCTATCTAGATTTCGTCGCCGCTAAGGTGCGTCGCTTTGGATTTACCCGGACGATGACCCTATATGAGGGACACGGGAAATGTAACCACCGCTTTAAAGCCGACGGCGTAACTAAAGCAGGATGGCCCCCGCCATTCTTAAAAAGGAAATAACAATGACCGCCATAAACGAATTCGTGAAACACTTTGTCGCTACCCGTTTTGAGGATTTACCCACCGCCGTGGTGGAGGCGGTTAAAAAAGAAGTGCTGGATAGTCTGGCGACAGCGCTGGGGGGTTCTTCTAAAGCAGGGGTGGGGGAGCTGGTGGATATGGTGAAGGAGTGGAGCGGCGCTAAACAGAGTACGGTCATCGCTTATGGATTTAAGTGCCCCGCCCCCAACGCCGCCCAGGTCAATGGCACGATGATACACGCCCTGGACTACGACGATGGCCACCAAACTGCTCTGGTGCACATCGGTTGCGTGACGGTTTCCAGCGCTTTCGCAGCCGCAGAGCGATTTGGAAATATCAGCGGCAAGGAGCTAATAACGGCAATAGCTTTGGGCGGGGACTTTATGTCCCGTCTGGGGTTAGCCAATAAACCGGGCGGTAGCGCCATGGCTGCCGGCTGGCATCCCACCACACTCTTCGGTTTCCTAGGTTCTGCCGTCATTGCCGGCAGGATATTCGGTCTCGATGAAGAGAAAATGATTAACGCCATAGGATTGGCTTACCATCAATGCGGCGGAGCAGGCACCGGCGTGGCGGACGGCGCTTTGGCCAAACGGATGGGACCCGGGCTGGCGGCTAAAGCCGGTTTAACTTCTGCGCTGATGGCGGAAAGGGGCATCACCGGCGAAAGAGACGCACTCGAAGGGAAAGCAGGACTTTTTAAAACCTACATGGGCGGGGACTACGACCCCAAGGTACTGACCGCGGATTTAGGCAGTCGGTGGGAGGTGGTAAATATCGGCGATAAGCCATACCCCTGCTGCGGGCTGACCCACGCCTGTATCGACGCGGCGCTGGCTTTAAAGGCTAAATACGCAATGAAAGTTGATAAGATTAAAACAATCACTGCCTATGGCGGCCAAAGTGTTTATGACTTAACCCAACCGCCGGATGTAAAACAAAATCCCCGCACGATTATCGACGCTCAATTCAGCGTGCCCTGGGTAGTGGCGGTCGCCCTCGTTAAGGGCAAAGTGACCGTCGACGATTTTACAGATAAAGCAATAAAGAGTCCGGAGATTTTAAAGATTGCCCGCAAGGTAAGCGGCAAACTGGCGCCGGAAATGAACCGGCACGGCGTTGGCCCGGGCGGCGTAACGATAACACTGGAGGATGGTAAGGAGTATACCGATGAGGTGGAGCATTGCCTCGGCAGTGTTGAACGGCCGATGACCTTTGAGGATGTTACCAGGAAATTCCGCGAATGTGCCGTCTGCGCCCTTAAGCCCCCCTCCACGGCTAAAGTTGAAAAAATAATCGAGCTGGTAGACCGACTGGAAAAGCTGGCGGACGCTACAGACATTATTAAACTGGTGGGCTAATAATCTCAAGAAAATAGTTAATGATACCTAGTAAAAAGCAAATCTTTTATTGTCATTCCAGCGAAGGCTGGAATCCATCTTAGACAATCACCTCATACAGGTCTCTCCAATCAGGATTAGCTTCTTCAATCAATCTTATCTTCCAGTTCCGGTGCCACACTTTAAGCCGTTTTTCGCGTTGGATAGCTGATTCTATACTCTCACATTGTTCACAGTAAACTAACATATGAACACCATATTTCTTAGTAAAACCTTCAACAAAGTCATTTTTATGTTCATAGACTCTTCTAACAAGGTCATTAGTAACGCCTATGTAGAGAGTGCCATGTCGTTTACTTGCCAATATATAAACGTAATACGACTTCATTTTGGTAAATGGATTCTGGCCTACGCCAGAATGACAGATTACCTCATTTTAAACATCAAAAATAACCTGCACCCGATTTTTCGTTTCATCCACTTCTAGCATGTAGTAGGTGGCGGACTTTACCCCTGTTTTCAGGTGATGGCGTTCAGGGTCAAACTTTTCTCCCCAGCAATCCGCCTTCAGGTGCCCCTCCCCGAACTCAACAATATCAAATCGCTTAAAAATTAGCCCATCTACATCGAAGTAATAAAGCAGACTATTAAGCCACTCGAAGAGCAGTCCTTCTTTGTCCTCTTCTTTTAATTCGAAGTGTCGTGTCTCTTTTTCTTCTACCTCGTCCGGGTCGACGATAATGGAGAACATGCCATAAGCGGCGTTAGCGAAAGCCTCGGCTAAGTCTTTACCATAGGCTCTCAATCCCATATCCGACGTATGCTCGATAAGCTCGAATCTCTTCATATCTCCTACACCCGCTCACCCTGAGCCCTCGGCGTGAGCTCGGTCGAACGCTTGTCGTAGGGTCATGTTGCGCAATTACGCAATCCCTCAAATAAAAATGTGCGTTATAATTTTTACTCCCCGTAATATTTTATGATATCCGCATCACCAGCATAAGTCAAAGCCTGATAGCTGCTTTTTATGATATAATCGTGGCTGGTAACATTTTTTCAGAAAGAGGTAAATCATGGCTGAACCCACCCGTGTCACTTTCTGGAATATCGATTTGCACTGGCCAATGTACGTCCTGGCGGCTATCGCAGTAGCGATTCTCATTTACGGCATCTATATTCATATCCGCCGCTGGAAGGTAGGACTTCCTGCTAATCGCGCTAATAGCTGGTTGAAAAGAATTGGCAACTTTTTTTACATCACCATCGTCGAAATAATTTTTCACCGCAAGTTTCTCGGCATTGAGAAGCCCGTTCGACCGCGCGAGTTTTTCCCCGGCTTAATGCACTTTTTCATCTTCGCAGGTTTCGCCCTTCTTTTCTTGGCTACCGTCTTGGATTCCGCCAGCTATTATATCTACGACTTTCTAAAGGGCGATTTTTACCTGGTTTATTCGTTGGTGGCGGATGTCTTCGGTATATTAGCGATTATCGGCGTGCTGATTGCTCTATACCGACGCTATGTCATGAAACCTGACCGCCTCGATAACAAATGGGAAGACCTCACCACCCTACTGATTATCCTAGTCGTTCTCGTTACCGGCTTCGTCCTTGAAGGACTGCGCATGGCAGCTTCGGAGCTGGCAGCTCACCCGGACTGGGGGGTGTGGTCGCCGGGGGGCTTGGTTTTTGCTAAAGCCTTTGCCAGCGCCAGCCAGAGTACCTTGTTGGGCTGGCATCTCGGCTTATGGTGGTTCCATGTCGTCTTCTCTTTCGGTCTATTCGCTTACCTCACCTTCGTTAACTCGCGTCTATTTCACATCCTCTGGGACCCCGTTAATATCTTCTTCAGAAACCTGGGTCCCCGCGGCGCGTTAGCTCCTATCGACTTCGAGAAAACGGAGCAGTTCGGCGTAAATAAAATTGAGGACTTCACCTGGAAACAGCTCCTCGACCTCAATGCCTGCACCCGCTGCGGTCGCTGCCAGGACGCCTGCCCGGCGTATTTCAGCGGCAAAACTCTCAACCCCAAGCAGGTTATCCTGGACCTTAAGAATCACCTTTACGACGTTTATCCCGGCCGTTTTTTATTGAAGAAAGCAGCGACCCGCAAGGAAATGCTCGGCGGGGTCATTACCGAGGAGGTTATCTGGGACTGCACCACCTGCCGCGCCTGCCAGCAGGCTTGTCCGGTTTACATCGAGCACGTAGATAAGATAGTAGACATGCGCCGTAACCTGGCGATGGAAAAAAGCCGGTTCCCGGAAGCCGTCCAGGAGGCACTGAAAAGCCTCGGCGCGCGGAGGCACCCCTATCGCGGTACCACCGCCACAAGGACAAGCTGGTGTGAAGGACTGAATATCGACACCGTTGCCGACGCTAAAGATATCGATATCCTTTACTGGGTGGGCTGCTCCGCCGCTTTGGACGACCGAAATATAAAGGTGGCTAAAGCCACGGCTAAAGTCTTACAGGCGGCCGGTGTTAAATTCGCCATCCTGGGAGACGAGGAGGCTTGCTGTGGCGACCCCGCCCGCCGTATGGGCGACGAGTATCTCTTCCAGACTATCTGCAAGCAAAATATCGAGATTCTTAAGGGGCATAACGTAAAAAAGATACTGACCTCCTGTCCCCACTGCTTTAACAGCCTGAAGCATGAGTATCAACAGTTCGGCGGCGATTTCGAGGTCGTGCATCATACCCAGTTCTTCGCTGGACTGCTTAAAGAGGGACGCCTTAATATTAAAAATCCTGCCTCCCTGAAAACCGCTTACCACGATTCCTGCTACCTGGGACGCTATAACGATATTTACGACGAACCGAGGGAAATACTTAAGACAGTAAATCATAATAATGTAGAGCTGCCGCGCCGTATGTCCAATAGCTTTTGCTGCGGGGGCGGGGGCGGCCACATGTGGATGGAAGAGGAGCCGGATAAACGCGTTAATACACGCCGCGTGGAAGAAATCCTGAAAGCCGACGTTAAATGCGTGGCGACCGCCTGTCCTTATTGCCTTACCATGTTCGACGACGGGCTCAAGGCTAAAGGCGTGGAAGAGACGGTTAAAGCGAAAGACTTAAGTGAGCTGCTGGCGGATTCGCTTGAGTAATTGGGGAAGTGTGTAATTGCGCATTTCCGTCAGTCATTGCGAGCCATCCCGAAATTACTATGTTGTCATTCCAGCGCAGGCTGGAATCTATATATGAATCAAGTAATTGTATAATTTTCTAGGTGGATTCTGGCCCTCGGGCTGAACTCGGGCTGAAGCCTTCGCCAGAATGACAAATTGGAATGCGCAAATTCGTAAGTGAGAATATACGCATCTCCGTATTTGTGTAAATGCGTTTATCTTGAGCTTGTTGAAAGGCTATTGCGCTCTTGAGGGCAAGGTCACTATCGCCGTACCGGTAACGGTCTTTTCGCCCTGCGGGTTCTCCACCCAGATATCCACCCTGGCCAGGTTTTTGCCGTCTTCGACGTACTTTTTAGTCACCTTACCGTTGCAGATAATGTCCTCGTGGACTTTGTTCATACCCCGGTAGCTGCTGTTCAACTTAAGCAGCGCGCCTTTCTCTCCCAGCCAGTCGGTAACCATCTGCGCCAGGAACGATAACGTCAGCCACCCGTGGACAATTACGCCCGGCAGACCGTTGGCGATAGCGAAATCTTTATCGTAGTGTATCTGATAATAGTCACCGGAGGCGCCGGCGTACTTCACCAGCTGCATGGTAGTGGGGTATTTGACCAGCGCCGGCAGTTCGCTGCCAGCCTCGATATCTTCGTAATAAACCTGTACTGCCATAAATCTCCGCTAGTATTTTATATACGTGTTTTTTCCCTTAACCACTACCTCGCCCCGCTGGTTGGTATAGGTCATCTCGGTAAACATGAAAAGGGTAGTACCTTCCGCGCCCGGCACCTGGCGCAGTCTAGTAAGCTTGGCCGTTACGGAAATTACGTCGCCTTCCTTGATGGGCTGCAGGTATTCCAGCTCGCTCGTCCCATTGAGGAGGCGCTTGAGCGGTATATCCGCGTTAAAGAGTTTATTTAACAGCGCTTTAGGCACGAGGGCGGCGGGGAAAGTGGGCGGGGCTTCCTTAAGCCACTTCGGATTGGGGTCGTCGATAGCCTCGGCGAACTTCTTGAGCATCCCCTTCTCAACCTCGTAGACCTCCGGTCCGAACTCGACGTTGAGCAGGCTTTCCAGCTCTTTAGTGATTACCGATTCTGCCGCCAAAGGTTTTTCCTCCGTCTCTAACCGTTAAAACGCTTTATTATAGCTCAAAACTAAATAAAATAACCAGTCGCGGTTAAACATTTGAACCCCCGCTAAACGCTTAATAACGAAAAAGGCAGGGAGTAAAGGGACTAAATAATATAATATCGGTAGAGGGACAAATTGATTTTTTTCATTTTCTATGCAATAATTTACATAATAAAGCCACTACTATGACTGGTGACGGAAACATCTTTTACCTACGCTGGTTGCGTAGGGACGCTGGATGCCCGTAGGTCTTATTAACCCGCCATAGTAGCGGCTTTGTCTTTGCATACGCCTATTATTCTTCTTGTGCATCCTCTTTAATATCGGTCGGGATATTCGTTGGAGTTTCAGGATAAAGAAACGACAAAGTTGCTTCAGCCATTGTTAACCATTGTTTCCTGCGTTCTTCGCTTAGTACTTCTCCTGGCTCCGGCAGTGTTCTAATCAACCCTTCAAGAGCAGGATTTACTCCAGTTAACATAGTTTGACGGTCAGTTTTCCCTTTATCTTTCGAAGGTAAACTCCTTGCGCCGGGTTTATTTGGCTCGGATTTTGTAGTTCTCTCCGTCATAGACCTTGCTTTAGGGACATCTAAGGTTGGGATACCCGCTTCACGGCACATTCCTAAAAAGAATATGACCATACGCATTCTCTGTGATGCTGGAGTGTACCTACGAAACACATTCAATATTTTATCTTGAGCGTCTTGGGAAGGGTCCACTACACTAAATACTTCTTTATAGGCTTCTTTGATTAAACCTGAAAGTATTGCTTTATATTCTTCGTCTGTAGCTTTTTGGATTGATTTAAGCGATTCATTAATTAGCCCACCTTCATCAATCAAACCGAGAAACCTCAAGGCAAATAACGTACGACTGGTTGTACCATCTGGAATACTAGAATCTCTCAAATAATCAGTGTTGATTCGGTCTGGCAAATTTCTTGAACGCAGACGTTGTAATACCGAAATCACATTCGATGGAGGTGCGTAAGGACGATTTGACATTTCCTCATTTATAACCATGTATCTATCCCTCCTGTAACTTATCTATCAGATAAGATATCATATCCGAATCATTTTGTCAAGAGGGTAGCAGACAATATTTTAAGTTAATCAATTGGGTACGTTAATTGCCAATAGGACGGTTCTCATGTAAAAATGTATGTAAATATAGGAATTTGGAGGACTGCCATGTTAGTAATATTGAAACATGAGACGTATCAGGTGAAAAATGGGTATGCAGCAAGGAGTTCGGAGTTAAGGCTTGTGGCACATGGGGCTACAATCGAATTAGCACAGCGTAATTTAGAAAAAACAGTGGAATTCTTCTTGAAACCATTTGAGAGACAGGGTATTTTGAATGATAAGATTCGGTCATTAGGACTGAAAGTAGAACCTGATGGTGCGAACTTGGTAATTAAAACTGCAAAATAACTAGTCTTGTTTTGCCCACCTAACACTAGCAACTTTTTGTGCTATTTCTTTTCGTTGTTCTGGTGTTAGTTTGTTTGCTCTAACCTTTCCACCTTTTAGACCACTTGACCTACTACCAGAATACCTAGATTATCCCCTTAGCTTCTTTGCCACCCTAGCACAGTTCTTGCCAAACTCCCAGACTATCCGCATCCCCTCCTCGTCCTTTGCCGCCTCGCCTTTTTCCCGCCCAAAAGCCACGTTCCAGTAAATCGAGCCGGGGTTGACCATCCCGTTGATGTGAAACCAGAAAAGCAGCTCGGCGAAGGTAAAGTTCTGTCCTGCCCGCCGCGCCACGACTATCGGCCCGCCTATCTTGCCGGCATATTTCCCGCGGGACATATAACCCGCCCGCTCCAACAGTCCCTTTATTAACGCCGTGGCCGACCCGTAATACACTGGCGAGCCGACGACGATAATGTCGGCAGCCAGCATCTTTTTATGTATCGGCTGGAGGTCATCCTTTATCGAGCATTCTCCCGGGTGCTCGAAGCAGTAGCCGCAGGCATTGCAGCCCCGGATATCAAGTCCCGCTAGCGTTATTAGCTCCGTTTCCAGTCCTTCTTCCGCTATCGCTTTTAAGCAATGTGTTACTAGTATTTCCGTGTTCCCCGCTTTCCTCGGGCTGCCGACGATACCGATTGCCTTCACGATTAGCCTCCTGATGTTATATAGAGCTTATTCTTTTTAATATAAGCCGCCACTTTATCCGGCACGAGATGGTCGATGGATTCACCCTTCGCCGCGAGCTCCCTAATCTCCGTGGCGCTGATATCGACTCTGGGTTTTTCTAAAAATATCACTTTATCGGAAATTCCAGGTAAAACCCCTTCTAGAGTTTTCAGTCTCGGCTTGGCATAGCCCGGTCGCGGCACCACCACCAGCGTACACATGGCGATGATGCGCGACGGCTCGTGCCAGTCCGGCAACTGCGCCAGACTGTCCCAACCCAGGATAAAATACAACTCTTCTCCCCTACCTGACTTTTTTCTAATTTCAACGATGGTGTCCGCGGTATAAGAAGGACCATTACGTTCAATCTCCACGGCAGACACTTTGAGATAAGGACTCCCCTCAACCGCCAGTTTAAGCATTTCCAGGCGGTGTTTGGCTGATGTTACGTTTTCGTTAGACTTGGACATCGGTTGGCCGGCTGGTATCAGGATTACCTCTTTAAGCTCCAGCGCTGTTTTCGCTTCTTCGGCGATCATCATATGCCCCAGGTGAACGGGGTCGAATGTACCTCCCAGTATGCCTATCTTGTTGGTTGAACTGCCCGGTTTATCCCACTCCCATACCAGGTCGCCGCAGCGTACCTTATCCCCCAACTTAACCCCAGCCTTTTCCAGAATGCTGTTGACGCCGTGCTTTTCAAGCTGGTAGTTCATCTGCCAGCGTAGCTCTCCTTCAGTAGCCCCACCGCCAGCGATTAATCTATCCAGTCCCGGTGCGTGGATTATCCATTCCCCGCCTGCTTTGGCGACTTTAATACGCGCCTCTCTGGGTTGTGGCCGGAATATCTTTCCTGGCATTTCGGGATGTTTTTCTAAACCGGCTTGCGCCTTCAAGACCCCCAGCGCCGCCGCCATCAGTTCCCTGACGCCCTGCCCCGTCGCCGCTGATATGTAATGGGCTTTAACGCCAGCTCCTGATAGCTCGCTTTTGATTTTCTCCAACTTTTCCTGTACTTCCGGCAGGTCGATTTTATTTACAGCAACGATTTGCGGCTTTTTCGCCAGTGACACGTCGAACATAGCAAGCTCGTTATTTACTTTTATCATGTCCTCGGTAGGGGTATCCGACATGCCGTCTATCAGGTGAATAAGCATCTTGGTACGCATGGCATGACGCAAAAAATCATGTCCTAGCCCCTTGCCTATGTGCGCACCTTCTATCAGACCGGGTATTTCCGCCAGGATAAAGCTTTCATCCCCAATATTCACTACACCCAGTACTGGCTCAAGGGTGGTAAAAGGATAGCTGGCTATTTTGGGCTTAGCGGCCGATGCCGCTGCCAGTAGCGTTGATTTACCCGCGTTGGGATAACCAATAATGCCTACATCAGCAATCAGTCTCATTTCCAGCCGCAGGGTTCTCGCTTCGCCCTTTTCGCCCCGCTGGGCGAGGCGCGGCGTTTGGTTGGTGGAGGACTTGAAGTGGACGTTGCCCCACCCCCCTTTACCCCCCACTCCCGCAGTCACTTTCTCATCAATGAACTCCAGATCCGCTAATATTACTTCGGTGGCGTCTTCCTGGACAGCAATAACTATCGTTCCGGGAGGCACCAGGAGGATTAGGTCTTTGCCATCTTTACCATACTTTTTCTTGCTTTTGCCGTTATACCCATTTTCTGCACGGTAGAGCTGCTTCTGCCGGAAAGACCGCAGGCTATCAACTGATTTATCCGCTCTGATGATAACATCTCCCCCTTTACCTCCATCCCCGCCATCGGGTCCCCCGAAGGGCACATACATCTCACGACGGAAGCTCACTGCACCACTGCCTCCATCACCAGCTTTCACTGCTATTTCAACTCTATCAAACATATCCCACTCACTATAACAAAATGAATTAGATAATAAGAATTATACAACAAGTTATATAGTTAGGTTTTATTTAACAGTAGTACGATTAATAATGGAAAAAAGAAAGATGATGAGCTTATCTCAAGGAAATATAGTTTAACCACAATGTATATTGGTGAAAGAGCTCAAAATAATCACAAAGACAGCCTAAAATTGCGACAATTAAAGCTTACTAAAGTATGCGCAATTACGTAATTGCGCAAATACGAAAATACGCAGTTGAGACTATAATAATATCAGTAGTAAGAACACAGGTAAGCGAGGACTAAGCAGGGATGGCTATTTTGCTCTTAGGGCGGATATGGCGCTGGATGTCGCGCAGCTTGCGTTTCAGGAAGGGGCTGACGTTAATATCGATAGCGACTTTCTTGCAGGCGTTAGTCACGGCGGCAGCGTCGCGGTTGCCTAGAACATGCCCTATCTGGTCGAGGGAGAAGTTGGTTTCCTGCCGGATAAGGTACATGGCCAGACGTCGGGCTAGAGCGGTATCCTTATCACGCTCGCGACCTAGCAAGGCATCCCGGGAAAGCTGGAAACAATCAGACACAGCATTGATTATCATCGTCGGCGTGATATCGTCAGGCATGGACTCTTTGCTGGCGACATCTTCGAGAGCCTTCGACGCTATCTCAAATGTCGGCGTCGCCCGGAGAAGTTTGGCGAAGGCGAAAACCCGGTTGAGCGAGCCTTCAAGAACCCTAATATTGCTCTGCGTTTCCCTGGCGATGAGCTCTAGAACCTCCATAGGAACACTAACGCCTTTCTGACGGGCTTTCGACTGTAAAATAGCCAGGCGCGTGTCATAATCAGGAGGTTGTATGTCGACGATTAAGCCCCATTCAAAGCGGGAGCGCAAACGCTCCTCGAGAAGAGGCATGGATTTCGGCGGGCAGTCGCTGGTGATGACAATCTGGCGGTTGGTATTATGCAGCTCGTTAAAGGTATGGAAAAAGCTCTCCTCGGTTTGTTCCTTGCCGCCGATGAACTGGATATCATCGATAAGCAGCATACCGATGCTGCGGTATTTGTTGCGGAAATCCTCGGTATTTTTATCACGTATGGCCGAGACGAATTCGTTAGTGAACTGCTCGGCACTGGCGCAGATAACGTTGATGTGATTGGCGATAGCCAGCTGACCGATGGCGTGAAGGAGATGGGTTTTACCGAGTCCGGCGCCGCCGTAGATAAAGAGGGGATTGTAGCTATGACCCGGATATTGGGCAACGGAAAGAGCCGCGGCGCGGGCAAGACGGTTGCCGTTGCCTTCGATGAAAGAATCGAAGATATAATCAGGGTTCAGTCTGGTATATACGGGCGGTGGCACGGGCATCACTGTAGTATTGTCAGACTCGGCAGATAGCTGGTGGGATTTACCGTTAACCTGGAAAATAACCTGGACATGAGGCGCCGTGAGACCGGCCAGGGATTTTTCGATCAGCGAACGCTGGTTTTTTTCCAAGTACTCGGCGGCGAAGGTATTAGGTACGCCGATAACGAACTGATTGTCCTGGTAGCTTAAGCCGATAGTCTTGCTGAACCAGGTGCGGAAGTTAGGCTTGCTGACCTGCACCTGTAAATCACCCAGGGCGATTTCCCATATTGCTTTTGGAGTTCGGCTAATTTTAGTATTCATAATACATACAAAATGCCTGCTGGGATGCCCCGTTGCAGGCAGAAAAAACTCCTGTTTTTAGGCAAAAATCCACCCTCTATCTAATAACATCAGGGTCTACCGCCCGACCCGGCGGTCTTTTAATGTTTTGTTAATAAATTATTAATTTACTAACAAACTTTAGCATACAACTGCCAACCTAAAAATGGCAAATATTTTGGTGACGGAAACCAGACGTTTTTCCGCTATATCTGCTCTTGCTACCTCTTTAAAGCGATGTTTTTTGCGTGTTTTCTAGGGTCGCTTGCGTGGCGACGAATGGTGGCAAAAAAATTATTTTAGTGCTAGAATTTTTATGTTTGGAGGAAGATGTTGCGCATTGTTTTTATGGGCTCACCAAAGTTCTCCGTACCTTCGTTGGAGCAGTTATTAATCAACAGGTACCGGGTGGTTGCCGTTTATACGCAGCCGGATAGGCCCTCTGGTAGGGGACGCAGTCTGGCGGTATCGCCGGTGAAAGAAGCGGCACTGAAATGGGGAATACCGGTCATGCAGCCGGAAAGCTTGCGGTCGGCGGACGCATTAGCGGAGCTGGCGGCGTTAAAACCGGATGTTATTGTAATCTGTGCCTTCGGGCAGATTTTACCAAAAGCATTGCTCGATATCCCAACCCGACAGTGCCTGAATGTTCACTTTTCTCTATTACCTAGGCACCGTGGCGCGTCACCGGTCGCGTCGGCAATACTAGCTGGTGATGAGTTTACCGGCATAAGCATCCAGCTGGTAAGGTATAAGATTGATACCGGTCCAGTGCTGGCAGCCGCCTCCATCCCTATATCTAACGACGATAACACAGGTACGCTTACGGAAAAGCTGGGTATCATCGGCGCACATCTTCTGCAGGCAGCATTGATTGGCTGGCTGGACGGAACGATAGAACCCTTAAACCAAGATGAGTCCAAAGCAACCTACTTTGGGCAGGTGAAAAAAGAAGACGGCGAGATTGACTGGCAACTGCCGGCCATAGATATCTGGCGGCGCATACGTGCCTATTATCCCTGGCCGGGGTGTTTTACTTACTGGCGGGGTAAACCGCTAAAAATCAACGAGGCTTATTACTTGCCTAGTGAAGGCAAAAATAATCCCGGACGAGTTATCGCTTTACCCCCAGCCGTAGACGGATTAGGCATATCCACCGGTGACGGTATTCTCATTGTCAAGAATATCCAGTACGCCGGCAAAAAAGCCATGACTGCCGGAGAGTTTTTAAGGGGACAGCGCGACTTTATCGGCGCCGGACTGCCAAACTAGAAAAAATGCGGAAATGCGCAAAAGAGGAACTGCGCAAAAGCGGAAATACGTAAAAGAGCAATAGCGCAATCACTGTTGCTACGTTGAGTCTCTCCAGCTATAATCATGGTTAAGGAGACGCCCTTGTCATTGCCAGATAAATTACACAAATTTGATACGTTGGTAGAGATTATCGCCAGGTTACGCGCGCCGGATGGTTGCCCCTGGGATAAAGAGCAGACACATCGGAGCTTGCGGGAGAATCTGCTTTCGGAAGCCTATGAGGTCCTGGCCGCGCTTGATGATGGGGATAAAGAAAAGCTTTGCGAAGAGTTGGGCGACCTTCTGCTGCAAATCGTGCTCCACGCCCAGATCGCTAAAGATAACCACGAATTTGAGATTGACGACGTCGTAAAAAGCATCACCACCAAGATAATCCGTCGCCACCCCCATATCTTCGGCAACCGTAAGGTCAAGGACGCCGATGAGGTGATGCATAACTGGGAGGAGCTTAAAAAAGAGGAGCGGGGAGAGGACGTCTCCATACTTGAAGGTGTGCCCAAAGAGATGCCGGCGCTGGCTTATGCCTACGAAATATCGCGCCGTGCGGTGCGTGTCGGCTTCGAATGGGAGAATATCGAAGGCGTCATTGATAAGATGATGGAAGAAATCAAAGAAATCAATGACTCGGATAATAGCGAGGCGAAAGAGCAGGAGTTTGGCGACTTGTTGTTTACACTGGTTAATGTGGCGCGCTGGGAGGGCATCGACGCCGAGGCGGCGCTAAGGGAGGCGAATCGAAAATTCTATAAGCGTTTCGCCCGCATGGAGGAGCTCTGCCGCCAGCGCGGCATAGACTTTTCTAAACTTTCCTTTAAGGAAAAAGACGACCTCTGGGAGGAGGCGAAGAAGGGAGTGAATAAAGGACCGAAATGGAAGTAGAAATACTCCCCGAAAATAAAGAAACACTGGTCAGGTATTGCGCTATACCGTCCTACTTTGAGGTAGACTCGAAACTTGATGTTCAGGTGCTTGATGATGGTTTCGCAGGCGTGATTTTTCACGAACAAAAATTAGCCAAACCATACACGAAATATTATGGGGAAACGGAAGAGCCTTTTTCTTGGCTTAATTTCGATACGAGCAACTGGATGATATTCCTCGTGTACGAAGGCAAAACTCTTGTTGGAGGTCTTACTATAGCCTGTAAAACCCCAGAACTTAGGATGTTGAATGGTAGGGAGGACCTTGCTGATGTATGGGATATACGCGTTCATCCTGATTATAGACACAGGGGAATCGGCACGAAATTATTTTCCGAAGCCGTCGCCTGGGCTAGGAGTAAGGGCTATAAACAATTATGCGTCGAAACGCAGAACGTGAATGTACGTGCCTGCAGGTTTTACCTTAAGCAGGGGTGCGCGCTTGGGGGGATAAACCGTTATGCATACTATAGCAATCCGGAGTTAAAGGATGAAGTTCAGCTTATATGGTTTATGGATTTGTAAAGAAAGGCGCAAAATACTTTGAAAGAATGGTCGGGGCGAGTGGATTTGAACCACCGACCTCAGCGTCCCGAACGCTGCGCGCTAAACCAAACTGCGCTACGCCCCGACGCCACTTATTATAAAGCCACCGCCACCCCTAAGGCAAGGCGAAGTCCCGGCGAAAGCCGGGAACCAGTGGAGGTGGGAGGCTACGAGGAGCAACCGAGTAAAAGCGTATAAGCGCAAAAGAGTAATAGCGTAAAAGAGCAAATGCGCAATTGCGCAAATGCTACTTCCGTATTTCCCGCGAAAGCGGGAAACCAGTTGGGGTGGAGGAATAAAGAGTAATAATGAAATACATAGTTCTAATCATTGACGGCGCGGCGGGGCTCCCTATCCCGTCCCGGGGCGGTAAAACCAGCCTTGAGCTTGCCCGTACCCTCAACCTCGATGCGATGGCGGAACGGGGTACTTTAGGATTGGCCCGTACCGTCCCTGCCGGCATGGAGCCGAGCAGCGCCTGCGCCTGCATGTCCGTCATGGGGTATGACCCCGTTATCTACTATAAAGGCAGAGCTTCTATCGAGGCTAAAAGCATGGGAATTAATATTGGTGGGGGAGAGGTCGTTTTCCGCTGCAACCTGGTCAGCGTTGTCGACGGCAAAATGCATGACTACTCCGCAGGGCATATTACCACTGCAGAAGCCACGGTAATAATCAAGGCACTTAACGAAAAGCTCGGCAGCGACGAAATTATTTTTTACCCGGGCGTGAGCTACCGGCACATCCTGAAAATAAAGGGCCATGAAGAGACTCTAAAGGCGAGGTGCACCCCTCCCCACGATATCCCCGGAAAACCCATCAAAGACTTTCTACCGCAGGGCCCAGGCAGCGACCTGCTCCGCGACCTCATGACCCGCGCGGAAACCCTGCTGAAAAGCCATAAAATCAACGAGAAACGGCTTAAGCGGGGCGATGTGCCTGCTAATACCATCTGGCTTTTCTGGGGCAGCGGGCAGGTTCCTGCAATGCCCGCCTTTAAGAAGGCCTACGGCTTAAATACTGCCATGACCTCGGGCGTCGACCTCCTTCGCGGACTGGCTAAAATGGCGGGCATGACAATATTAAGTATTAAGGGCGTTACCGATGGTCCTGATAATGATAACGCCGCCCAAGTTAAAGGGGCTTTGGAAGCTCTCAAAAAGAACGACCTCGTCGTTATCCATATCGAGGCGCCCGATGAAGCCGGCCACGGCGGCTTCATCGATGAAAAGATAAAAGCTATAGAGAATATCGATGCGCAAGTTGTCAGCCGATTGCGGGAATATAAGGGCGATTTACGTGTCCTCATTATGCCGGACCACCCCACCCCCATAAACACCCGCACCCATAGTCCTGACCCCGTGCCGTTCTTGATGTGGGGCAGGGGCATAGGTGCCAGCGGCGCTAAAAGGTTCACCGAGGCGGAGGCTAAAAACACTGGCGTTTTTATGGCTGATGGGTATAAAATAATGGGTAAGCTGCTAGGGAAATAACGCGAAAATCCTCAAAAGAGCATCTGCGCAGTTGCGCAAGTGAGGAAATGAGCGAGAGAGTAATTGAGCACCCCGTCATTCCGGCGGAAGCCGGAATCCAGGTGGGGGAGAAAAGGAAGCTGGATTCTCGGGCTTGACCCGAGAATGACAATATAGACAGTTTCTAACCGAAAAGGAAAATAATATGGGTTTAATCGTCCAGAAATACGGTGGCTCATCGGTAGCCGATGCGGAAAAGATAAAAAACATCGCCCGGCGTATTGCCAATACCCGTAAAGCGGGCAACCGGGTGGTGGTAGTCGTCTCCGCCATGGGTGATACCACCGACGATTTGATAAAACTGGCTTACCAGGTGAACAAGTCCCCGGATGAGAGGGAGCTGGATGTTCTTCTCTCCACCGGCGAGCTCGTTGCCAGTACCCTCCTGGCTATGGCGCTGCACGGCATGGGTCTTCCTGCCATTAGTTTGAGTGGTGCCCAGGCCGGCATCAGGACGGATGACGCTTACAACAAGGCGCGTATCACCAATATCGACCCCTCACGCATCCTTAAGGAGCTGGATAAAGGCAATATCGTTATCGTGGCTGGCTTCCAGGGCATTACCGAGGACATGGATATCACCACCCTGGGCAGGGGCGGCTCCGATACCACGGCGGTAGCTCTGGCGGCAGCGCTGAAAGCCGAACGCTGTGAGCGCTATACCGATGTCGATGGCATCTATACCACCGACCCCCGCCTCCTCCCCGAAGCCCGCAAACTAAAAGATATAAGCTACGGGGAAATGCTGGAGATGGTAACCTACGGCTTTAAGGCTATCCAGCCGCGTGCCGTAGAGCTCGCCGAAGTGTATAGCGTTCCTGTGCTGGTAGCTTCAAGTTTCAATGAGAATCCTGGTACGTTGATTCACAAAGAGGTGTCTATGGAAATTCGCAACAAAGTTAGAGGCATCGCCCATGACCTTGATGTCGCCAAGATAACTATCGTTGGCGTTCCCGACCGTCCTGGTATCGCCGCGCAAATTTTTATGCCTTTGGCTAAGGCTGGCATCAGCGTCGATACCATCGTGCAGAACGCCAGCATTAAAAATATTACTGACCTAACATTCACGGTAGCGGAGAGTCAGCTGGCTGGCGCTATGGCGGTCGTCGAGCCTATCGCCAAATCGATCGGCGCTCGCCAATGTATCGGCGACCCCAAATGGGGTAAGGTCAGTATCATCGGCATCGGTATGCAGCATGCACCGGGCTATGCTGCCCGCATGTTCGATACGTTAAGCAAGGCGGGCATCAACATCCAGCTGATTACAACATCGGAGATAAGGATAACCTGCATCATCGACGAGGCTAAGGTAAAAGACGCGGTAAAAGCCTTACACCAGGCTTTTGAGTTGGATAAGGCAGGCTAGGAGAGAGGAAGTGCCAAAAATAAAGACACCGAAGACTCCACCATTATTGAGTTTAGATACTGTATTAAGTGAAACCAAAGCAGCGGTGGATGACCAGTCTGCGCGGATTTCCTCATTAGATACAAGGTTGGGTGTTTTACTGGGTTTATCAGGTGTTATATTGGCAGCGTTGTTAAGCTTTCCTGCAACCCATTGTAGTGATTCTGGAACAAAATATTTACTTATTATTGCTGTAGTGTTGATATTAGTCTCATTATTATCTGCCACCTGGGGATATTGGATGAGAAAATACAAAGCTCCTCCAGATCCGTTAGCACTACGTGAGTTTTATCTTACAGAAGAGCAAAAAAAGACTAAGTTGGCGATAATTGATTATCTATCGTCAGTTTATGAATGGAACCAACCGATTATTGAGAATAAAGTAAAATACACACGCATTAGTTTTGCTTCCGTGTTAATTGGTACGATTATTATTGGGGTTGTGATTATTCTTAATGTGGTATAATAAAGATAGGGTATTTTTTAAGGGAGAAAATGAGATGCCCGAGAAAATTCTTAATAAAGCGACTACCCCGCCTCCTCCACCACCGCCTAAGGTTGACCCGCGGCTAGTTACATTTGCAGAAAAAGCAGCAAGAAAAAACGGGGATAAGAAGTCTTAGTTCTTAATAACCGGTTAAACCGCTAGACTGCTATAACCTCTTTCACTTCAGGAACTTCCTGCTTTAGTAATCTTTCAATGCCATTCTTGAGCGTCATCGTAGAATGCGGACAGCCGGCGCAGGCGCCGACGAGTTTTACCTTTACGGTCCCCCCCTCGATACTCACCAGCTCTACGTTCCCGCCGTCCCTCACGAGGTAGGGTCGCACTTTATCCAGGACATCCTTTACTTTTTCTTGCATTTTAAGCTAAACTCCTTTAAAATTTAAAAAGGTTTCTACTAAAATTCTATCTATAAACAAGACTATTGTCAAACTTGTAAAATTTTTAGTCTGAACCCTCTTGAATGACTGATTTCACTGATGTAGAATATATCAACTTATATATTTGTATAGCCTTTTTCGGGGTAAAAAATGGTGCGTGAAGACGAAAAACAAATAAGATACAAAGAGCAACGCAGCAAAGAAGCTATCGATATGGCGATGCAGGCTCGCTGGCAGGAAGCTGTCGAAATAAATAAGGAAATCATCGGCAATTTCCCGGAGGATGTCGATTCGTATAATCGCCTGGGCAGGGCTTATATGGAGCTGGGACAATATAGCCTGTCACGCGAAGCCTACCAGAAGACGGTAGAGCTTGACCCGTATAATGCCATCGCCAATAGAAATATCCGCCGTTTGAACGACATGAAAGAAACCGGCAAAACTGAAATCGAGACGGATAAGGTCGAACCCCAGCAGTTCATCGAAGAAATTGGTAAAGCTGGCGTAGTCGCTCTTGAAGAGCTGGCGAAAAAGGAAAAACGCGCCAGCACTGTCGCTGGTGATAAAGCGGTATTGAAAATTGACGGCTCTTACCTGGTAGTAGAGAACAGCCGCGGCGAATATTTAGGCAGGGTTGAACCGAAACATGCCCCGCGGCTTATCCGGCTGATGCTCGGCGGCAACAAGTATTCAGCCGCCGTCGTCAAGTCCACCGCGGAGGGTATGACTATCATGGTCCACGAAACCTTTCAGCACCCCTCACAGGTCGGCAAGCTCTCCTTCCCCCCGAAGGGATCGGAGGAATTTCGCGCCTACGGCAGCGATAAACTCACCAAAATCGAAGGCGAAGAAGAAGATGAATCCGGCTATACCATCGTCGGCGGTGATGAAGTAGAGGTGCTGGCAGAAGAAAAAGACGAAGCAGAAGACGATACAGGCAACGAAGACGAATAAAAGGTAGGTTATCTGATGGTATCTGGTACGATCAAACCGGTCAATATCGAAAGCGAAATGAAAAGCTCATACCTCGACTATGCGATGAGCGTTATCGTCTCGCGTGCCCTGCCGGACGTCCGTGATGGTTTAAAGCCGGTGCACCGCCGTATCCTCTATGCCATGAACGATATGGGTCTCCGCGCCAATGGGCCCACCCGCAAGAGCGCCCTTATAGTCGGTGAAGTCCTCGGTAAATATCACCCCCACGGTGACACCTCTGTTTATGATGCCTTGGTGCGTATGGCGCAGGACTTTTCCATGCGCTACCCGCTCGTTTTTGGCCAGGGCAACTTCGGCAGCGTGGATAATGACCCACCCGCCGCCATGCGTTACACTGAGGCCCGCCTGGCAAAAATAGCTGAAGAAATGCTCGTTGACATTGAAAAAGAAACCGTCGATTTCATGCCCAACTATGATGACAGCCGTCAGGAGCCCACGGTACTGCCCGCCCGCCTGCCCAACCTCCTGCTTAACGGCAGCTCCGGTATCGCCGTCGGTATGGCTACCAATATCCCGCCCCATAATCTGGGTGAGGTCTGCGATGCTACCGCCTACCTTATCGATAATCCCAAGGCGACTATTGAAGAGCTTAGTAAATTTGTCAAAGGACCCGATTTTCCTACGGCGGGTATCATCCAGGGACGTGAAGGCATCCAGAACGCTTATGCCACGGGCCATGGTAAAATCATCGTCCGCGCCCGGGCGCATATCACCAACGTATCCGCCGGCGGCAAACGCCAGATTATCATTAACGAGCTGCCTTACCAGACGAATAAAGCGGCTCTCATCGAGTATATCGCCGAGCTGGTTAAAAACAAGAAAATCGAGGGCATCAGTGACCTGCGTGACGAGTCCGACCGACAGGGAATGCGCGTTGTCATCGAGATAAAAAAAGAGTCCCAACCCGAGTCAGTTCTTAACAATCTCTTTAAACATACCGCCATGCAGTCGTCCTTTTTCGTCAACATGCTGGCGCTGGTAGACGGCCAGCCCAAGGTAATCAGCCTTAAAGAAGCCCTGGAACAATACATCGCATTCCGCCAGGTGGTCATCACCCGGCGCTCTAAATTCTTACTCAAACAGGCTCAAGACCGGGCTCATATTTTAGAAGGCTTAAAAATAGCCCTCGATAACATCGACGCGGTTATTAAGACTATCCGAGCGTCGGAAACCACCGAAGCCGCCCGGAAAAACCTTATGGAGAGGTTCAAGCTTTCCCAACTGCAGGCGCAGGCGATTCTCGATATGCAGCTGCGGCGCCTCGCCGGACTGGAAAGACAGAAGATAGAAGATGAATTGGCCGAAGTTCTGAAGAATATCTCTTACTACACAGACCTCCTGGCTAACCCCAAGAAAATTCTATTTCTCATTAAAGAAGATATGGCCGAACTTAAGTCCAAATATGGCGATAAACGCCGTACCGAGATTGTCGAGCAGGGCAAGCTCGATTTTTCGGAAGAAGACCTAATCCCCCATGAAAGAGTTGTGGTTACCTTAAGCGCCCGCGGCTTTATCAAGCGGATACCGGCACGCCTTTATGCTTTGCAGCACCGGGGCGGCAAGGGCATTATCGGGCAGGTTACGCGTGAAGAGGACGCCGTGATGATACTAACGGTCGCCGATACGCATGACGACCTCTTTTTCTTTACGGATAAGGGTAAAGTTTATTATCTAAAAACCCATGAGATACCCGCCGGCGCCACCCGCACCTCCAAGGGCCTGGCGATAATCAACCTGGTTTCCATTACCGAGGGCGAAAGAGTGACGGCGATGGTCGCCACTACCGGTCTGATGAAGGGCACCTTTATGGTGATGGCTACCAAGATGGGCGAAGTAAAAAAGACACCGGTAGATAATTTTACTACCGTACGCAGTAGCGGTCTTATCGCGATGGATTTAGAGCCGGGCGATGAGCTCGTGTCCGTCAGCCTGGCGACAGATAAAGACGATGTACTCATGGTATCACGCAAGGGCCAGTCGATACGTTTTGATGTAAAAAGTCTCCGCCCCGCCTCCCGTATCTCCGGCGGCGTACGCGGTATGCGTCTGGCTAAAGGTGATGCGGTTATTAGTATGGACCGTGTGAATAAAAAAGGCTACGTCCTGGTGGTGACGGAAAACGGCTACGGCAAAGTCACCCCGGTTGACGAATACCCGCAGCAGCATCGCGGCGGCAGCGGCGTACGCACTTTCAAAATCGTCGATAAGACCGGCGACGTTACTGCCTCTCGCGTGGTGAACCTGATGCAGCAGGTCATGCTGGTCTCTGCGGAGGGCATGATGACCCGTACGCCGGTGAAAGAAGACGACCCGCGCAAGGGCATCACCACACAAGGCAGAAGCACCCAGGGTGTTAGAGTGATGACGCTGGAACAGGGCGACCGCCTCGTGGCGATTACCACCTTCGAAGAAGAAGAGGATAAGAAAATCTAGCCTATTATTGCGTAAATTTAAGGTATAACCTTAATGAAGGTACGTGATATTGTTAAAATAATTGAGGATGATGGTTGGTATCTAGTCGCCACTCGTGGCAGCCATCGCCAATATAAACATCCTACCAAAGTGGGTAGGGTCACTATAGCGGGAAATTTTAACCACGATGTAGCAACGGGAACATTGAACAGCATATTAAAGCAAGCAAAGCTCAAGGAGTAGAACTATGCAGAAATACTTGGTGATTTTTGAAAAAGCCAAAGGGAATTATTCTGCTTATTCTCCAGACTTACCAGGTTGTATTGCTACTGGCAAAACTCGCAAAGAGACAGAAAATAATATTAAAGAGGCTATCAATTTTCACCTTGACGGACTTAAAGAGGACGGCTTGCCTTTACCTGAACCATCTTCTTTTACGGAATACGTTGAAGTTTAATCAGGGTCTTGTTGATTATTAGCTTTCCACTTCTGGCAAAGCTCCGTCTGTTCCAGACCACAAGCGTTGCAGGCGTTGTTCCGGCAGTCAAGTGTTTCTTCACAGTCTTTTGCCTTTTGATATTCTTTCTTTAAAAACTCTTCCGTTACTCCCGCGTCGATGTGCGACCAGGGGAGTATTTCGTCCAGCGAACGCTCGCGGCTAGCATAGAACCCCGGCTCGATGCCGCTGTCTTTAAAAGCCTGGAGCCATTTTTCATGGTCGTATAGCTCGCTCCAGGCATCGAAGCGGCAGCCTAGCTCCAAGGCGCGTCGGATGACTTTGCCCACCCGCCTATCGCCCCGCGCCATTACCGCCTCCAGCAGGCTTACCTTCGGGTCGTGCCAGGAAAGCCGTATCCCTTTCTGTTGGAGTCCCATCTGTAGAAGCTCCTGCTTGGTTTTCAAGGACGCCTCGTCTTCCTGTTTGCTCCACTGGAAGGGCGTGTGTGGCTTGGGTACGAAGGTAGATACGCTTATTCTTATCATCGGCTTCCTGCCGCTGGCTTTTTTACCCTGGGCACGCACTTTTTCCACCAGGGTGATAATGCCCGCTACATCTTCCAGCGTTTCCGTCGGTAGGCCGACCATGAAGTAGAGTTTTAAGCTCGTCCACCCGCGCTCGAAGGCTTTACCGGCCGTTTGTAGCAGGCTTTCGTCCGTGATGTTCTTGTTAATCGCCTGCCTTAGCCTTTCGCTGCCGGCTTCCGGGGCAAAAGTTAAGCCTGTCCGACTCCTCGTCGGCAGCGACGCTACCAGCTTGACGGAAAACTCGTCGAGTCTTAAGCTCGGGAGCGATAGTGTGAGCTTGGGATAGCGCTGCGTTAACTTAGCCACCAGTTTATCGATGCCGGAATAGTCGCTGGTGTTCAGTGATACCAGCGATATTTCATCGTAGCCGCAATTGTTAATAATTTCTCCCGCCGCCTGGATTACTTCTTCGTGGGGACGCTCCCGCACGGGACGGTATATCATGCCGGCCTGGCAGAAACGGCAGCCGCGACTGCACCCGCGCTGCACCTCGATGGCGCCGCGGTCGTGCGTTACCTCTACATAGGGAACCACCGGCTTGACGGGCGGCGACGCTAATTTTGTGACCAGTCTACGCTGTATCTTAGGCTTTGCCTCCGGCGCGTTGGGCTTAAAGTTCTTGATAAAGCCATCTTTATCGTATTTAACATTGTAAAGGCTGGGGATATAGATGCCCTCGACCGTCGCCAGCTGGCGCAAAAGTTCTTTTTTACCCCGCCCCTTTACCCCCCGCCATACCTCGAGGAACTCTAAAATAACCTCTTCACCGTCGCCGACCACAAAAGCGTCGATGAAGTCCACCATCGGTTCCGGGTTGAGCGTGCAACTACCGCCGGCGATTATTAGTGGGTAAGAATCGTACCTTTCCGCCGCTAAAACGGGTATCCACGCCAGGTTCAGCATGTTTAAAACGTTGGTGTAGCCAAGCTCATAACCCAGCGAAAACCCGATGATGTCGAAGTCCTTAAGCGGCCGCTGGCTTTCCAGGCTGAAAAGCGGGATTTTGTTTTCGCGTAAAGCCGCTTCCATATCCACCCATGGCGCATAAATCCTCTCGGCTAATACATCCGCCTCTTTATTAAGGATTTCATAGAGGATGGGCACCGCCATGTTGGACATGCCTATCTCGTAAGTGTCCGGGTAAGCCAGCGCAATTTTAATGTGAACGGCATCCCAATCCTTAACGATGCTATTCCATTCTCCGCCGGTATAGCGTGCCGGCCGGATGACCTTATGCAGTATCTCGTTATTAAGCAATTGCCCCCTCCCGACCCTAAAATTATAGGGGTTAACAAGGTAAGGTAGCAAATAGCCTTACTGTCATTGCGAGCCATCCCGACCGCAGTCGGGAGGCGCGGCAATCTCATTGATATGTCTGGTTCGGTCATAGGGATTGCCACGGGTTTCGCCCACGCAATGACGGTTTGGAAGGAAAGAGCATCTGCGCAATTGCGCAAAAGAGTAACTAACGCTTAATTATCGTTAATCTCTCCCGTTTCTGCTTGGGCGAGCCCGGCACTCTGAACTTGCTATTATCAATACGCGGCAGGGCTATCTCTGCCGGCCTTTCCGCCAGAGGCGCCCACTCGTAAGGGACGCGGTAGGCGCGGTACAGCAGATTAAACTTTAGCATCCGGTGCTGGTACGGGCTGATGTATTCCCATGCCGTCCCCTGTTCCGCCGTTACCTCGATAATCCGACCGCTGTTGCCTTCCGTAATCAGCGTATTGCCGTTGGGGAGACGCTGTGCGGAGCTGACGAGGGCGCTGTAAAGTCGGTTCATACCAAAGGCAGGCGGCGGATACTGCCATTTGATTTCCAGGGTAACCGGGTCGAGTTCCAGCACGCGTGAAAAGTCCCGCCGCGCGTTATCGATACCTTCTGGTGCGCCGGGATTGGGGACGCCATAGCCCGCTGACCCGCCGTTATCAAAGAGCAAGATATTCCCCTCCCCCGGCAACCCCCGCGGTATGATATGCGCATGGTGCTGCCCGATTATTTGCCCTATTTTTTGCAGGGCTTTGGTCGCGGTAAAGTAAGGTCCCAGATGCCAGACGATTTTGCCCGTTTTTCTATCTATAATAGCGATAATATTCGTTTGGCGTCCGTCCCAGATAATATTGTCCGGATGAAAACGCTTATCGCCGTTATCATAGAGCTTATTGGGGCCCAGCGTGGACATCGAGTTCATGTGCATCCAGTCGCCCATCCCCCCGCCTGCTGGTTTCATGCCCGGATTACGTCGTATTACTTTTTTCGCCTGTGTGCTGAACCCCATTTCCTCGAAGTGCTCGCTGCAAATCCACTCCCAGGTAATCTTGCCCCGCCCATCCACCTCGATAATCGTATCGTCCACCAGCGGCTTATCGCTTATCCGTGAGTCTTTAAGGTTTTTATGGCAGAGTATCAGCGTCTTGCCGCCGCCGGATTTCGGCTCCATGCCGGGGACGTAATATCCCACCGGGTTACCCTCTCGCTGATAGTCATGGTGCTGGCGTGCCATCCAGCGCGGCGGCTGCCTGGGGTCTTTGACCAGCTCGTATTTATCGAACTTCAAGACGATATTACCATCCCAGTCCACCTCAACAAGGTCGACCATATCCTGGTAGCCGTATTTAAAGTTACGTATTCCCGTGCTGCCCATGACATGCCCGCCGGGCAGCATTTTATTGGGGAACCCATCCAGCCCCTGCCAGCGGTTGACCACATTGCCGTTCATATCAATCAGCACCGCGCCGCGGCCGTTGTTCCGATGGAGTTCCGCTCCGAACAAGGTATAGCCGTTCCAGCATTTATCCTGATAGTAGATGGTTGTCCCAGTTGGATATATAGATGGAGGCATTTTCCTCACTCCTTCGGACGGATGAATAGTATATCCATATTAGCTTAATCTTTGAACTTTTTCTACTTTTTATTAAAAAATCATGGATTGCTTTTAATTATTCGCTAAATGCGATATATTATGATACACAGCGTATCATGAATATAAAGAGGAGAGGAAAATGAACGTTATCTGGGTAATATCGGATACCTTGCGGTGCGACCACGTGGGTGCCTACGGCAATAAGGAAATCATTACTCCTTCCATCGATGCTTTTGCTGCCCGGTCAGTGCGTTTCGATCGCCATTATATTGCCGGCTTTCCCACCATGCCCACCCGCGCCGATTACCTCACAGGCCGCTGGACGATGTCCTACATGCAGTGGGAGCCATTGTTCAAGGACGAGGTGACGCTACCCGAGCTGCTTTCGGGAAATGGCATCAACACCGCCGCCATAGTCGATACGCCTTTCTATATCCGCCGGGGTATGAACTACGACCGCGGTTTCCGTACTTTTACCGAGGTTACCGGCCAGATGCACCTTGAATGGAGGGTCGACCGTAAGACTGGTGAAGGGCAGGTCATGCATAGTATTTATGGAGGAGACGTCAGGAAAGACTGGCGCTATGAAGCGGATTGCTTCGCCCCCCGCACCTTCACTACAGCGATGAAATGGCTGGAACGTCATTATAAAGAGGATTTCTTCCTTTACGTGGATACCTGGGACCCCCACGAGCCCTGGGAACCCCCGCAGTATTACCGCGAGCTTTACTGGCCCGGACATGACGGCGAGCAGGCAATGCCTATTTATGGCTACTGGCAGGATGTGCCCGGCATGACCGAAGAAAAGGTCAAAAAAGCCCATGCTTCCTATTGCGGCGAGGTCACCATGGTGGATACCTGGTTCGGTTATTTTATGCGTCATGTGGAGAACCTGGGACTGCTGAAAAATACCCTCGTTATCTTCACCAGCGACCATGGCTATTATTTCGGGGAGCACGGCGGCATTGTAGGGAAAATGATTTTTGCCAAGGACAAGAAGACCGGCCGGCCAATGACAGGGATATGGACGCTTTCACCATTCTATGAAGAAGTGACACATACCCCGCTGCTTATTTACATGCCCGGTATTAAGCCGACAACATATAGCGGCCTCACATCGGCAGTCGACCTTATGCCTACGGTTATGGAAGCCATGGGGCAGAAGATTCCGTCTCACGTTGACGGGAAATCGCTGATGCCCATGGTAAAAGACACTTCCCGGCCCGGACGTGATTATGTGGTGAGCGCCCACCCATTCATCAATGCCGGTGAAACTTTAAGGTCGATTGATGACTTCCCGCGGCTGACAGAAAAGGACTCCACGGCTACCGTCACTACCGCCGAGTGGACGCTGCTTTATAATACCGAGCCGGGTCTATCCGAGCTTTATAACTTAAAATCCGACCCCCATCAATTGAAGAACGTTATCAAAGAGCATCCGGATAAAGCGCGTGAACTGCATCAATTACTAGTCAAGTATATGCGTGATACACATCTCGCCGAGCATCTCCTCAAACCGCGCCTGGAACTAAGGTTATAGGTAAAGAGCACCTGCGGAATTGCGCAAAAGTGTTAAAAACTCCCTTAGTCCCTCTTTAAAAAAGAGGGAGACAAGAAAAGAAAAATATTATAGCTTCTCCCTTTCGTAAAGGGAGATATGAGAGGGTTTTTAAAACCAAAAAAGAGGGGGCATTTTCGCCACCTCTTGTATCTTAAGAGTTAAATTGGTTTTACTTTTCTGGAAGAAGCCTTGGTTTATACCTTTTTAGCCTCCTTTCTTATCGTCCCAACCTTTTTATCGGACCTCGTGTCGCGACCGTCTCGGTTTCTCACGGTGCCGGGCGGTAAGCCAAGGTCCTTTTCGAGACTGCCTACCTGTTTATCATCCCTCACTTTTTTCGCCATGACTTCTCACCCCCCTTTAGCCGTGCTATTATTCGGGCTAAACCTCCCGGAATTCTCCCTCTACCGTCCCCTCGTCTTTACCGCCTTTTCCCTCTTCTGGAGGCGGCGGTTGACCTCCTGGCGGCGGCTGTTGACCGCCTGGGGGCGGTTGCTGTTGCTGGTAGACCGCCTGGCCTATCTTTTGCATCGTTTCATTCAAAGCCTGTGTAGCGCTCTTGATGGCGTTAACGTCCGTGCCCTTTAGAGCCTCTTTGACCGCGGCTATCTTGCCTTCCGCCTCGCTGTTGAGGTCGGCGGGTATCTTGTCCTTGTTATCGCGGAGTGTCTTTTCCGCCTGGTAAGCCATGGTATCCGCCGTGTTCTTGGCTTCGATTTCCTCGCGTCGCCTGGCGTCCTCGGAGGCATGCATTTCCGCTTCTTTCTGCATCTTACTCACCTCGTCCTTGGAGAGGCCGCTGGAAGCGGTGATGGTTATCTTCTGCTCCTTGCCGGTGCCTTTATCCTGCGCCCGCACGTTAAGGATGCCGTTAACATCGAGGTCGAAGGTGACCTCTACCTGCGGCACGCCCCGGGGAGCCGGTAAAATCCCATCGAGCATAAATTTGCCGAGCGTTCGGTTATCGGCGGCCATGGGGCGCTCGCCCTGAAGGACGTGAATTTCCACGCCCGGCTGGTTATCCGCCGCCGTGCTGAATATTTGGCTCTTGGCGGTGGGTATGGTGGTGTTGCGTGGGATGAGCGGCGTCGCCACTCCGCCAAGCGTCTCGATGCCCAGTGTCAGCGGCGTTACATCGAGGAGCAGCACATCCTTCACCTCTCCCTTGAGCACGCCGGCCTGGATGGCGGCGCCGACGGCTACCACTTCGTCCGGGTTAACGCTCTTATTCGGCTCTTTGCCGAAGAACTGCTTTACTTTATCCTGCACCAGCGGCATGCGGGTCTGCCCGCCCACCAGAAGAACTTCGTCAACTTGGTCAACGGGAGCCGAGCCTTTCTTGGCAGCCTCAAATGCTTGGACGCAGAGTTGGATGGTCCTTTCCACGAGATCCATGACCAACTGCTCCAGCTTGGCGCGGGTCAGCGTAATGTTAAGGTGCTTGGGCCCGCTGGCATCCGCCGTGATAAAGGGCAAATTAACCTCGGTCTGCTGGACGGTCGAGAGCTCTATCTTGGCTTTTTCCGCTGCTTCCTTGAGTCGCTGTAGAGCTGTCTTGTCCTTGCTTAGGTCTATTCCCTGGTCTTTCTTGAATTCGCTGGCCAGCCAGTCCATAATCCTCTGGTCGAAGTCGTCCCCGCCGAGGTGGGTATCCCCACTGGTGGTTTTCACCTGGAAGGCGCCTTCACCAATTCCAAGAATGGATATATCAAAGGTTCCGCCGCCGAGGTCATAAACCGCAATGTTCTCTTCTCCCTTCTTGTCTAGCCCATACGCCAGCGCTGCCGCCGTCGGCTCGTTGATAATTCTTAAAACGTTCAGTCCGGCGATGGCTCCGGCGTCCTTGGTGGCTTGCCGCTGCGCGTCGTTGAAATATGCCGGCACGGTGATAACCGCGTCGGTAATCTTCTCGCCCAGGTAAGCCTCGGCATCCGCCTTTAGCTTCTGTAAAATCATCGCCGATATCTCCGGCGGGCTGTACTCTTTGCCGCCCATCAAAACCCGCACGTCGTTATTCGGCGCTTTGGTTACTTTATACGTCTTGCGCTTGGCGTCTTCCTCGACCGGCAACTCGCGGCCTGCCGGCTCTCCCCACTTCCTCCCCATGAAACGCTTGATGCTGTAGATGGTGTTTTCCGGATTGACGATTGCCTGCCGCTTGGCTATCTGCCCCACCAGCCGCTCCCCGTTCTTGTTTATCGCTACTACCGAGGGTATCAGGCGGCTGCCCTCGGAGCTGGTAATCACTACCGGCTCGCCCGCCTCCAGCACCGCCACCTCGCTGAAAGTCGTCCCTAAATCTATGCCTACTGCTTTAGCCATTTTGCTCTTCCTCCTTTATCTCCTCTGTATCTTCTTTACCGTTGCCCACCGCTACGCGGGAGGGACGTAAAAGTTTATCATTAAGCATGTAGCCCTTTTGATATTCGGCGATGACCATGCCTTCTTTGCCTTTTTCGTGCCTTATCGCTTCATGCAGTTTCGGGTCGAAAGCCATCCCCAGCGCTAAAATAGACTTTACCCCCTGCCCCTCCAGGGTGGTTTTGAACTTACGCTCCACCAGCTTTATCCCCTCCACCCAGTCGTGCCCGTTAAACTCCTCCGGGATAGCCTTGATAGCTCGCTCCAGGTCATCGAGGACGGGCAGTATGCTTAGAACGAGGTTGGCGTTGGCGTAGCTATTGAACTCCAGTCTTTCCTGCTCGGCGCGGCGCTTGTAGTTGATGAAGTCGGCCTGCGCCCGCTGCCAGTTGGCGAGGTATTCCTCGGCGCGTTTCTTTTCTTCTTCCAACGCCTCCTCCGGAGTGATGGTTGCTTCCGGCAGCTCTTCCGGTGGGGTACTTTCGTTATTCTCTTTTTCTTCCGGTTCTTTGGGCATCATTGTAAAAATCCACGTATTTAGTTAATTTTTTCGTTGCGGCTCTCACTACCGTATAGTCCACCCATCAGCTGGTTCAACACTGACGATAGGTAGAAGACCGTGGGGATGGTATGGGTATAGGGCATCCTGGTAGGTCCCACTACGGCGATGGTACCGGATGCTTCCTCGGGCAGACCGTACCGGCAGATGACCACGCTGCAGTTCTGGATGGCTTCGTTGCGGTTTTCTTTGCCGATGATTACCTGCACGCCTGACCTGCTTAATTTGGCTGGCACGATGACTTTAAGCAGGGAGCGCTGTTCGACCAGCTCCATCAGGTCGCGCATCTGGTCGTTGTGGGCGAACTCCGGCTTGTCCAGCATGAAATGCCAGCCTTCCAGGTACGGTTCCTGGTACTCTTTGCTGTCTTCAGTTTGCATCATTTCTACGAGGTGTTCGGTAGCCTGCTTCTCCCACGCCGTTAACTCTAGTTTGCTCTTAGCAATCTGACTTCTGGTTAAGCCTGCGTAAGCGTTATTCAGCTTGTTGCTGATAGTCGCCAGGTCCGGTTGCGCTACCGGTTCATCGAACGTAATCAGCTTTTGCCTGACCGTCGCCCCCTCGAGGACGATGATCATTAGAGTACGGGCGTCCTGGACGGCAATCAGTTCCAGGTGCTTCAGCTTGCAATCCGTCGCCTTGGGTAGACTGACTACCGCCACGTTCTGCGTGAGTCTGGCTAATAGCGATGCCGTGAGGCTTAACCACGCCTCTACCTCTTTTTCCACCTGGTGGAAGGTGTGGCTAATCAGGTATTGCTCTTCTCGCGGTAGCGTGATATTTTCGATGGACTCTACGTAGTGGCGATAGCCTTTGTCCGATGGTATACACCCCGCCGATGTATGCGGGCGGATGAGATACCTGTCCTTTTCCAGCTGTGCCATTTCGTTACGGATGGTGGCCGGGCTTACTCCCAGGTCAGCTTTGTCCGCCACTGCCTGCGAGGGCACAGGCACCGCTTCCGCAATGTACCGCCGGACAATATAGTTTAATATTCTGCTGCTTCGGCTGGTTACCACTTCAATCTCCGTTAGCAGTCTCCTGCCCCGACTGCTAATCATATCTAATTTATCACTTTAGGGGTTATTTTGTCAAGAGAGAAAAATCACATCAATGCCTTCAGCCCGCACGGATAAAAAGCCTGTCTTGAGCGTAGCCGAAGGACTTACCGGTTTATAATGAATATATTGAAGTACCCGCGCCTTGACGAAACTTGGTTATACTATTATAATGCACGTTACTACAAGTAGGTTTATCAGCGCCAACTCCGTAATGTTTTCACCGGGAATTCAGGGTGACATTATTTATGGAAGCATGCAGGTAGGAGTACTATTTAAACAAGTTAGGAGTAAATTTATGAATCGTGATCTTTCCGAACTATTAGACTCTGAACTCAAGGGACCCATCAAGATAATGTTAAGCCAGATGCCGCCAATGTCTTTCGAAAATCTGCCAGCCGCCCGTGCCGCTTCCAAGCAGATGATGGCGGCTATGAAAATGCAATGGCCGGTCATTCCGGGTGTCATTACCAAAGATCGGTCAGTTCCGGGCCCGAGGGAGTCTCCCAACGTCAATGTAAGGATCTATCGGCCGGAAAAACTATCCGGTCTGTTCCCATCTCTGCTTTGGATCCATGGTGGTGGCTACATGCTCGGTGATATTGACCAGGAAGATTTGACTGCAAAACAATTCGCGTTAAAAATAGAATGTGTTGTCGTATCAGTAGAATACCGGTTGGCTCCAGAGCATCCTTATCCGGCTCCATTGGAAGACTGCTATAGCGCTTTGAAATGGTTGTCAACTCACGCCAATGAGATAGGTGTTGACCACTCTCACATTGCAATTGGCGGTGCAAGCGCTGGCGGCGGACTTGCTGCCGGGCTAGCTATCCTGGCGCGTGACCGGGCGGAGGTAAAAACCGTTTTTCAACTACTGGTTTATCCCATGATTAACGACTGCAATGTCGCTCCCGCTGGCGATACCCTGCCCGACACTCTTTTCTGGACCCGGGAAAATAATCTGATGGGCTGGCGTTCTTACCTTGGCTGTGAGCCTGGAGGTAAAGGGATTTCTTGCTATGCGGCGGCTTACAGGTCTACGAATCTGGAAGGTCTTCCGTCAGCATACATAACAGTTGGAGACCTTGACCTTTTCGCCCGGGAAGATATTGATTATGCGAATAGACTTATTGAAGCGGGTGTCCCCACCGAGCTCCGTGTTTACCCCGGCGGCTGCCATGCTTTTGATATGCTCGTGCCCGGTTCTGATATTTCTAAACGGTTTACCGCTGATATTTATCGAGCTTTAAAACGGGCGTTGCATATTTAGCTGTCAATCATTAAATTCCCGGTTTGGAAAGGGGGTTCACCCTGAAGGGCAAGGGGGTGTGGTTGAATGATTAATTTATATTATAGGGATTATTGAAAAATTGATGACTTCCTTGCTCCCCCGAAGCTAAATATGCTAGACTGTAACCGTGGATATCACCTGGTTAGGCCACTCCTGCTTTCGTATCCGGGGCAATCAAGCCGTCATTATCACCGACCCCTTTCCGCCCGGATTAGGCTATACCCTTGGTAAGCAAACCGCCGACATCGTCACTGTAAGCCACCCCCACCCCTCCCACTCTTATGACCAGGGCATCAACACCCAGCACCGGCTGGTTAAGGGACCCGGCGAATATGAAATCAGCACCGTTTTGATACTGGGTATAAATACCTTCCACGACGCCATCAAGGGCCAGTCGAAAGGGAAAAACACCGTTTACCTTCTGGAAGTCGATGGCGTAACGATTTGTCACCTCGGCGATATCGGTCATATCCTCGCCGATGACCAGATAGAAGAGCTAGGGAATATCGACATTTTGATGGTGCCTGTCGGCGGCGTATCTACCATTAACGCCTCCATGGCTGCCCAGACCGTCCGCAAAGTCGAACCTAAAGTAGTCATCCCCATGCACTACAAAACCCCTAAGACGAAACGCGACCTTGAGCCGGTGGAGAATTTCCTCAAAGAGATGGGCCAGTCCCAGGTAGAGCCCCGCCCCAAGTTCACTGTGTCCCGGACCAGCCTCCCCCTTACCCTGCAGGTCGTCGTACTAGCCGCCTAAGAGCCTGCCTTAGCCGTGATCGAGGAAATCAGCCAATATCTTGTTAAACTCCTTGCCATCTTTCTGATGCGGCGCATGACCGTAACCTTCCAGCACTGCTAGCTTAACATTGGGTATCAACTTCTCCGCCTTTCGCGCTAAGGATACCGGCAGGTAAGGGTCATAGCGTTTCCAAACCAGCAGCGTCGGAATCTTTAAGCGGCGTAGCTCATTATCATAGTTATGATGGAACTTCTCCCCCGGTTTCATAAGAAAAGTGGGAAACGGCTGCGGCTGCCGTAACACCTTGCGTAATCCCCAGAAAAAAAACTGCAGTATATTACCGAAAAGACTCATATCGCCGAGTCCCGTCGTGTCTATC
>Ga0187886_1000362_pt1 | contig 56110 bp, 61 predicted proteins | sample June2016WEW_20_1_FD_133001 | JGI IMG/M metagenome (GOLD analysis project Ga0187886, IMG submission 133001) | Peatland microbial communities from SPRUCE experiment site at the Marcell Experimental Forest, Minnesota, USA - June2016WEW_20_150 | ecosystem: Environmental > Terrestrial > Soil >... | reverse complement strand
GTGGGGAAGGGGGGACTCGAACCCCCACGCATTGCTGCACTGGATCCTAAGTCCAGCCCGTCTGCCAGTTCCGGCACTCCCCCGCGGTGGTGAGAATCACTCTCCCGTACTATAGCATTTTATATGGGCAGTCTCAAGTATATTTATCAATTAAATGCGCTCAAATGGTCCTTACTTATGATAGAAAAGGTGATTGACAAATTTCTTAAGTTCTGCTATTATACCTAGAGTATCTAGGTATTCAACACGTCGCGGCAGCCCTACTGGAAAAACAACAACATTACAGGAGGTTAACAAGTGAAATTACTAAGTCTGGCAATCTGCTCACTGGGAATTTGGGTTCTATTAAGTGCCTTCGTTAGCGCCTCATGGGTAAGCATCGTTTTTGGCGCCATTACCGCCGTTTTGGCATTAGGTGCCGCTGGTACATCTAAATAGCACCAACTATCATTTAATATAAAAACTGGCTGCCCCGGTAACTTTAAATTTATTGTTTTATTAACCTCTTGCAAATGCGTAACATCTTTGATAGTATTGACATACATAGAGTATCTAAGTAATAATAACCGTGCTCGAGGTGATTAATATGGAACCGAAACGCGATCTCTTAAAAGGAAGCTCTAACTCGCTGCTCCTTTGTTTGCTGGAGCGGCAGCCGATGTATGGCTACCAGATAGTAAAAGAGCTTGAGGTGAGGAGCCAAGGGTATTTCAAATTTAAAGAGGGCACGCTTTATCCAGCCCTCCACCGCCTGGAAAAGTCCGGGTTGATAACCGGGAAATGGGAAACGTTGCCTAATGGAAGGAAGCGGCGTTATTATCTCATTACCGCTAAGGGGCAAGCCAAGCTCGCCGAGGAACGAACGCAGTGGTTAGATTTCTTTACCGCAGTTAAACTGATACTTGAGCCTGAAGTTAATAGAATCTAAAAGGACAGACATAATGACACTGGATTTAACCCAATATCTGGAGAGCATAAAAGCTGATGCCCGGCTGGAGCAACCCGACGAAACGGGAATTATAAGCGAGCTTGAAGCCCATATCGAAGATAAGCTCCAGGAACTCAGCGATGCCGGCCTGACAAAAGAAGAGGCTATGAAAACATGTCTCAGTCAAATGGGCAGCATCAAGTCAATCGCCCGACAGATATATGAGGCTTACAGTCAAGGCAGCTGGAAACAGGTACTATTAGCCGCCATGCCCCACTTCCTTTTCGGGCTATTGTTCGTTCTTAACTGGTGGCACTATCCCGGTTGGTTGTCGCTGGTGCTGGTGCTCATTCTCGGGACGACGTTCTACGGCTGGTCTCACGGTAAACCTTCTTGGGTTTTCCCCTGGCTGGGATACACTATGGTGCCGTTAATCATCGTAGGACTGATGTTTCTTTATCTGCCTAAAGGATGGTCATTCCTGGCAATACTGGTCTATCTACCCCTGGCGCTCTGGTGGCTCTTCCGCATTATCATTCTAAGTATCAAAAGGGACTGGCTTTTCAGCTCATTAATGCTACTGCCGATGCCGATCATCATCGGCTGGTACCTGGCGATATCACCATCGGGCGAATTATCTGAAGAAACTTTACAGCAGCTTTCTTATTTTGCCCCATGGATAGGATTGAGCTTTATGGGACTGGCGCTGACAATCGCAGTTTTCATCCGTTTACGCCAGCGTTGGTTGAGAATCAGCTTGCTGGCAGCATCGGGACTAACGACATTGATCCTGATTGTCTATCACTCGACTGGTTACGTGAATAATCTCGCCTTCCTCGGACTTTTGTTTATTATGTGGGGAGTATTGCTCATTCCCCCCATATTGGAAAGACGACTGAAAAACATCCGGGTGAAATAACATGAGGCAGGTAGCCATCGTTACCGATACCACTGCCTGTGTACCCCAGGAACAGGTTATCAGGTATGATATCGAAGTGGTGCCGGTACCCCTGATAATTAATGAGAAGACCTACCGCGACGGGATAGACATCACGGCCACCGAGTTCTATGGGATGCTGCGTAACGCGAAGAAAATGCCGACGACTTCCGCCTCTTCTCCCGAACCCTATTTACAAGCCTACCGTAATGCGAGCCGCAAGGCACCCAATGTTCTTTGTTTAACGGAGCCGAGCAAGTTTAGCGCGATGTTCAACTCCGCCCGCACGGCCATTGAAACAGCCAAAACCACCCTGAAAAAGGTAACCATAGAAGTTATGGAATGCACTACCGCCGCCGCGGGCCAGGGACTGGTGGCTCTAGCAGCCGCGCGTGCCGCCGCAGCGGAGAAATCCTTAGAAGAAGTTAAACAAATCGTTCGCAGCGTTATGTCAAGGGTCAACCTGTTCGCGACACTGGATACCCTGCGCTACCTAGCAAGGAGCGGGCGGGTGCCGCAAGCCGCGGCGCTGATTAATTCCCTCCTTAATATCAAACCCGTTTTTACGCTCAACCACGCCAGCCCCCGTACTGTATCTCTCCCGAGGACGATGAAAAGCGCCATTAACCGCATGCTGAAGGAAATGGAAGACGTCGTAACTAAAAAACAACAGCTACATGTTGCCGTCATGCATGCCGACGCCATGGAAGAAGCGATAACTCTGAAAGACATGATTTCAGCTCGGTTCGAATGTAAAGAAATATATATCACTGAGTTCACCCCGGTAATGGGGGTGCATACAGGACCGGGATTAGTAGGCGTAGCCTTCTACGAAGAATAGAACCTCACCAAGCTCCTTCTCTGTCTAGCCAAACTAAACAAAACAATCTATAATCAATATGTTATGCATGCTCCACAAGTTATCACCGATGCTCACCGGTTAGCCAATACCTTTGGCACCCTCCCCGAAGCGGAGGCGCAACCTACTGCCATTATCGTCAGCGGCTTGCCGGGAACCGGTAAATCATATTTTTGCCGTCGGCTGGCGGAGCGTTTGCCATTTGTTATCCTAGAAAGCGATGCCCTACGCAAGCAACTTTTCGCAACCCCAACCTATACGGCGGAGGAGAGTGCCTATCTTTTCCGTGCCATTCACTGTTTGATGGAAGACCTCCTCAAGAGAGGCATGCCTATCATCCTGGATGCTACCAACCTTGCTGAGAAACATCGGGAACGTATTTACAATATTGCCGAACTTCTCAACGCGCGGTTAATTATCGTGCACGTAAAAGCGCCACCGGAGCTGGTGCAGAAGCGACTTAAACAAAGGATGGAAAGAAAAACCCCGCAGGATAATTCCACTGCCGATTGGTCAGTCTACCAGAAGATGAGGACATCAGTAGAAAAAATCAATCGCCGCCATTTTACCGTGGATACGTCTAAAGATATTACCCTGGCAATTGAGAAAATCGTCAGAGAAGCCAACCGCTGAAAGGAGACCTTTTAATGGAAATTAAAGCCGCCACCGGTGAGATTATCGGAGCTAAAACCGGCGCTATTATCATCAACCACTTCGAGGGTGCGAAGCAACCTGAAGGTGCTGCCGCCATCGTTGATAAAGCGTTAGGCGGCGCTATATCGAATCTTATGAAGCAGGGGGATATTAAAGGCAAGCTCAATGAGATAACCCTGTTGCATAGCCTGGGTAAACTGCCGGCGAGCCGCATCGCCGTTCTGGGACTGGGCAAGAAAAAGGAGCTAACGGTCAATAAAGTGCGTGGCGCCATTGGTGAGGTCTGCCGCTATCTACGGGGTAAAGGCGTCAGCAGTATCGCCAGCATCATCATCGGCGATGGAGTTAACGGGATAAAAACCGACGTCGCTGTTCAGGCAATGACCGAGGGAGCTATACTTGGTCTTTATGCTTTCCGGCGCTACATCACCAAGCAAGAAAACGGCTTCGGTGAGATAAAAGAGTTCACGATAATCGGCAAGGAAAAGCAGCAGATGGAAAAAGCCATCGCCATCGGCAAAATTACCTCCGAGGCGGCTAACTACGCGCGGGACATGGTCAACGAGCCAGGCAATGTCATGACGCCCACCAAAATGGCAGAAACCGCCCGCGATATTGCCAAAAAGTACGGGCTTAAGGTGGAGATTTTCGATAGAGATAAAATGAAGGAATTAGGGATGGGGGGCTTACTGGGGGTATCGCAAGGCAGCCAGCAGCCGCCTAAATTTATCGTCCTCAAATATAACGGCCGTAAATCCAGTGAAATCGATTTAGCATTAGTGGGTAAGGGCATCACCTTCGACTCCGGCGGCATCTCGATTAAACCGTCGGAGAACATGGCGGATATGAAAGATGACATGGCGGGTGGGGCTGCGGTACTGGCGACGCTAATGGCGCTGGCGCAGCTTAAACCCGCGATTAACGTGACGGCATTCGTCCCGGCGACGGAGAACCTGCCGAGCGGCACGGCGCTTAAACCGGGCGATATCATTACCATCATGAACGGCAAGACCATCGAGGTGCTTAATACCGACGCCGAGGGACGGCTGATTCTTGCCGACGCCTTAAGCTACGCCGTGAAAAGCGGGGCAAAAGCCATCATCGATGTGGCTACCCTGACCGGCGCCTGCCAGGTAGCGCTAGGAAAAATCACCACCGGGGCTTTTACCAACAACCAAGCGCTCGTGGATAAGGTAATCGCCGCCGGCAATGAGGTTGGCGAGCCTGCTTGGCAGCTACCAATGTTCGATGAATATAAAGAGTTTATCAAGAGCGATATCGCCGATATTAAAAACTCCGGCAACAGATACGGCAGCGCTATCACCACCGCTAAATTCCTCGAGGAGTTTGTGGATAAAACACCCTGGGTACATCTTGACCTTACTGGACCTGATAACGATAAAGAAAAAGGCTACCTGGTCAAAGGAGCAACCGGCGTGCCGGTGAGAACGCTGATAAGCTTTGTGATGGCACAGGCAAAGAAATAATAATCAAGGAGGGGGTAAAATGAAGATTAAGTATTTAGCCCATTCCGCCTTTTTAATAACGTCGGAGAAAGGTACGAGAATCGTTACCGACCCCTATACCGCCTCGCCGGGAATGGGATACGGTGCGATAGCCGAAACGGCAGACATCGTTACCGTAAGCCACGAGCACGGTGACCATAATAACGTATCCGCTGTAAAAGGCAACCCGAAAATAGTTAAAACCAGCACCAATGTCAAAGATATTGTATTTATAGCCGTCCCCACCTCCCACGACGACCAAGGAGGCAGCCAGCGGGGTGAAAATACAATATTTTGTTTTGAGGTGGATGGTGTAAAAATGTGTCATGCCGGCGACCTCGGCCATGAGCTGACTGCCGAACAGGTAAAAGCCACCGGTAATGTTGACGTTTTAATGATTCCGGTGGGGGGCTTTTTTACGATAGACGCTAAAACCGCCGGGAAAGTCGTCGACCAGCTTAAACCTAAAGTGATTCTCCCCATGCACTATAAAATGGGTAAATCCAACTTCCCCATCGCCGGTGTGGAGGACTTCCTGAAGGGCAAGAGTAACGTGATTCGCTCGAATGATAGCGAGATAGAGCTCGAGGCAGGCAAGCTAACGAACACAGCAGAAATTGTTGTTTTAAAACCATCTCTATAAGTTTGAGGAACAAATTATATGAATGACTATTGGGATAAAAGGTTCCGGGTTGAAGGTAAAATATGGGGCGATGTGCACAGCCGTACCGCCGAGTATGCTTTAGAGCTATTTAAAAAGAACGATGTTAAAAAGCTACTGGTGCCGGGGTCGGGCTATGGCAGGAACACCCGGCTGTTCTCGGCGTCAGGATTCAAGGTAACCGGCGTAGAAATCTCGGAAACAGCCTGTAAGATGGCGCATAAATTCGACCCGGCTACCAGAATATTTAATGACTCCGTCCTGGATATGTCTTATCTTGGGACTAATTATGACGCTATCTATTGTTACAACGTGCTGCACCTGTTTCTGCAATATGACCGGCAGCTCTTTTTACAACAATGCATCAGCAGAATTAAAAAACAGGGGCTGATGTTTTTCACCGTCTTTTCAGAAAAAGAAGAGAGCTTCGGGAAAGGTAAAAAGGTCGAGAAAAACACCTTTGAAAGTAAACCAGGCCGGCCGGTGCATTACTTCGACGAGGAAGACCTGAAAGCCTATTTTAAGCGTATGGACATACTGGAAACAGGCACCATGGAAGACCCGGAAGACCACGGCGAGGGACCGCATACGCATTTGTTACGCTATATCTACGTTAGAAAAATCAAATGATCAACCCCAACGACGTCAACCTGATTATCTTCGATATGGACGGGACCATCGTCCCCTCCCTGCCGCCAGTATACGAGTCGATTAAAAGGGCTTTTAACAAGCTGGGCTGGCCAGTCAATTTCACTCCGGAGGAAATCAACCAGTTCTTCGGGGTAACGACGGCAGCCACCCAGGGCGGGCTGTATGAATTCATTACCCCGCCGAACAGCCATCTTACCATACCGGAGGTCAGGGAAAAAGTGCGCGAAGAATATGAAGGAGTATTCCGCGACATGGCGCAGCCCTACCCGGGGGTAAAGGAAACGCTCGCAGCTTTGAGAAAACGGGGCTATAAACTAGCCCAATATACTAACGCGTCGACCAAGTATCTTGGTGTTGTTATGTCAACTCTAGGCATGGAAGATTATTTCGACTATATTGAATGCATCCAGGATAATAACCTCACTAAACCCGAGCTGGTGAGGAAAATTAGAGAAAAGTTCGGTGGGTTAACCACCGCCATCGTCGGCGATAGAGTTCACGACATCGAAGCCGCCAGGGAGACCGGTTCCCTATCTATCGGCGCCCTGTATGGCTACGGCGATAACGAACCGAAACAAGCTGACCTTGCGATAAACAAGTTCGACGACCTGCTCTCGATTTTCGATAAACGGCTGCCAATATTTGAGAAAATACTTAAAGAGACCCGCGAGAAAAAGCCAAAAGATAAGGCTTTCGTTATCGGGGTAAATGGGATTGACGGGGCAGGGAAAACGCAATTTGCAGAGGCGCTGGAAGTATTTTTAAAAACGCAGGGCGAATTAACACAACTCATCCACCTCGATGATTTTCATAATCCAAAGGCAATCCGGTATGGCGGCAGCGACCAGGCTGATAACTATTATAATAGAAGTTTCAATATAGGTCTGGTTATCGATAAATTACTATCGCCGATGCAAAAGAAGCAGCCGATATCCTTAAAACTCAAAACCCTCGATTTACAGACAGATAAATATACCAACGAGCGCAAGTATGTCATCAAGCCAAACACCATTGTAATCTTCGAGGGGGTGTTCTTATTCCGGAAGGAACTTGCGCCTTATATCGACCTGAAAGTCTTCCTGCATATTTCTTTCGATGAAAGTAAAAGACGGGCTATGATAAGAGATTCAGAAGCAGACATAAAAAAGTACGATGAAAAGTACCTGCCGGCGCAGCGAAAATACTTAACGGAATATCCCCCTGCTAAAGTCGCCGATATCATCATCGATAACACCAATTGGGATTATCCAGTGATAAAGTCGGTCTAAATAGCTTAAGTATCCACATATATTATCATAAAAAAATTAGTATAATTTTTATATTATCCTCTAGTTAATGTTGACTTCTTATAGTATAATTATATATAGGGGGTTAAGTGCGCGCTAGAAACTAGGCAGAAATTTTGGATATAAGCTGTATTATTCTGGCTGGTGGAAAAAGTACCCGCTTCGGACATGACAAGGTTTCAGAAAGAATCGGTAACACAAGCCTACTTGAACAGGTAATATCCCACGTAGACCCCATTTGTAAAGATATTATTATTGTTACAGCGAAAGGGAGAACTTTCGCCCAGTTGGCGAATCACCCAAAGATTAAAATAACGAATGACATTCTCCCGGGACGAGGCTCTTTGGGTGGCATATATACCGGACTAGTAAAATCAGAATCCTTTTATAACCTTGTTGTGGCTGCAGATATGCCTTTTTTAAACGAGCCTTTATTACGCTACATGATTGAGGTTGCTGATGGCTACGACTTTATACTACCGCGAATCGACAATATGTATGAACCGCTGCATGCCATCTATTCCCGGAACTGTATCAGTCCCATTAAATCCGTATTAGAACAAGGTAAAAAGGTTATCATCGAGCTTTTTAACTACGTCAAGGTGAGGTTCGTCGAGGCTAAGGAAATCGATAAGTACGACCCGAAGCATATAAGCTTTTTCAACATCAATACCAGAGCAGATATGAAGCGAGCAAAAGAGATAATTGGCGAAGGAGTAAAGGAATGCTAAGCGTTGAAGAGGCTCTCCAGAAGATATTAAGCGAGGTAAATGCACTCGAGGCAGAGTCCGTCCCTATCATGGAATCGCTGGGACAGGTTCTCGCCGAGGATATCATCTCCGATATCAATGTGCCGCCGCTGGACAATTCCGCCTTCGACGGTTACGCCGTGCGTTCGGAGGATACCAAGGGGGCGAGTGAAAAAACGCCTAAAACCTTTAAGGTAATCGATACGGTCATTGCCGGCGACATTTCTAAGAAAGAAGTCGTGTTGGGCACAGCTATCCGTATTATGACCGGCGCGCCGATTCCGCCGGGGGCAGATAGCGTCGTGCAGTTCGAGGATACCGACGATCCCAAGAATAAAGACACCTCCTCTAACCAATCCCCCGGACAAGTGAACATTTTTGCCGAGACTAAAACAGACCAGAGCATCCGGCATGCCGGCGAAAATATTACCCGAGGCAAGATAGTTTTAAAGAAAGGAACCGTTATCCGGCCGGCGGAAATAGGCTTGGTGGCATCAATGGGGCGCAGCCGGCTTGAGGTTATCCGGCGCCCGGTAGTGGCGGTGCTTTCCACCGGCAACGAACTGGTGGAAATCGATAAACCGCTGACCGAGGGCAAGATATACGATAGCAACATTTACAGCATTGCAGGTTTGGTCAAGCGTTATGGATGTGTCCCTAAAATCCTGGGAATAGCCCGCGATAATGAAAAGGACCTGGTAAAGAAACTACAACAGGCGCAGGACACGGATATGCTGTTAACGACCGGTGGGGTTTCTATGGGCGATTACGACTTGGTAAAGGATATTCTAGCCAGAGACGGCAAGATGGTTTTTTGGAAAGTGCGGGTCAAGCCAGGGAAACCATTAGCCTTCGGGAAGATAAAAGGCAAAGATAAACAGGGCAAGGTCAAAAGCATACCCCACCTCGGGCTGCCCGGTAACGCCGCTAGCTGCATGGTTAGCTTCGAATTGTTCGTACGGCCGGCGCTGCTAAAGATGATGGGCAAAAGTAACCTGGTGAAACCCACCGTGGAAGCGATTATCGAAAATACCGTGAAAAACGATGCTGGCAGGCGCATTTACGACCGGGCGATTATCCAGAAGCGCGACGGTCACTATTATGCCAGATTGACCGGCCCGCAAGGCTCGGGAATCCTTACGTCCATGAGTCTAGCGAACGGGCTGGTGCTTATCCCGGAAGAAGTAGAGCAGGTAAACAAAGGCGATACCGTCCAGGCGTTGATGCTGGACTGGAATGAAGAAGTAAATATTTAATAGTAGCTAATGAATATGCGGTCGATAATATCTTTCGTCGGCAAATCCAGTGCGGGTAAGACGACCCTGCTGGAAAAAATAATCGCCGAACTTAAAAAGCGGGGACATAAGGTGGCTATCGTCAAGCATTCGCACCATAAAGACGACCTGGATACCGCCGCCAAAGATACCTGGCGTTTTACCAAGGCAGGCAGCGAGCTTTCCGCCATCAATTCGCTGGACCACCTGGCGATTTACCGGCGTATGGATAGCTTCTTCGACCCGCAGGATATTGCTAATTACGTACTGTGGGACTTCGATATTATTTTGACCGAAGGCTTCAAGGGCAGCAGCTATCCCAAGATAGAAGTGCACCGTAGCGAACAGGGTGGTGAATTATTGACCGACCCCAAGTTTCTACTGGCGGTAGTCACCGATAAACCGCTGAAGGTGGATGTGCCGCAGTTTTCCCACGATGATATTGCCGGCATAGCCGATATCATAGAAAAGACGATGGCTAAACAAAACGGCGAAACGGAGCTGGAGCTGGTTATCAACGGCAAACATGAGACTATCAGCCCTTCTCTGAAAGACCTATTGACCCGTACCTTCTCTGCCATGATACCGCAGAACAACGGCGAAATTAAAAACCTGCATATCTCCATGAGGAGGAAGCATTGATTTTCGATACCTCGAATTTTGTATTTAAAGTACCATCGGTGGTAGCGAGGGCGCGGCGTGTCCTGATAAAGCCCAGTGCGTCTTACCCGTTGCCGTATCCGGTTACCACCAGCGCCGATATGCTGGCAGCCATCATCTCCAGCATCCGGAGAGTGAGCGATGCCGATATCATCCTGCTGGAAGGCACCCCGGATGGCATACCTACCCGACCGATTTACCAGGCGCTGGGGTATAATTTCCCGCGGGTATTGACGCTGGATGTTAAGGACTGCATCTTTGTGGAAGTGGATAATCCCCTGCCTAAACCCTTCGCCGTGCCTACCTTCTGGGTGCCTAATGTGATATTATCCAGCGACTACCTGATTACAGTCGCGCCGCTAAAGACATACAACAGCTCGGGGAGCTTTACTATCCCCAACCTGCTTTCGCTCCTGCCGAGCAGCAAGTATAGCGGGGATACGCCGGGAGGGTGGGAAAATCTCTACGGCCTGGGCATCGATAAAGTGCTGGCTGACCTCTATTTTACCCTCCCCTTCGACCTGGGAATTATCGAGGCGAAACAAAAATTCGCAGTCAAGGAAGACCCCAACGAAGGCGATATCGAAGATTATGATAAGATATTTATCGGCGAGCCTTATGATACCGACCGTGAGGTTGCGGATACGCTGGGACTAAAAATCAACTATCTTGACCTGATAAAATCAGCCAAGGTTGAACTTCAAGCCTAACCCTTACCGGACTTTTACCTGATACGAAAATTGGCAAAGCTGCCAGTATATTCCCCCCAGGTGGTGATGATATCCTTCACGCTGGCGGCCGGCGGACCGACCTTAAGATATTCCAACAATTTTTCCAGATTGGGCTTATCTCCCTCTGCCATGACCTCCACCAAATTGCCGGGACGGTTACGCACGTAACCGGTCAGACTCAATTGTAAAGCCCGCTCTTCAACTGAAGTTCGGAAAAAGACACCCTGTACACGACCTTGAATGGTCGCATGAAACGACGCCTTTTCATCCATCAGCATTCACCCATAACTTCCGCTCTTATCACGGAAGAACTATTCCTCATCCTCCTGCGGCTTTCTTTTCTTTCTAATGACTTCGACCTCTGCCGGCGGCGCCGTCATGGAAATAGGGGCTATTTTCTTGAGGTCTTTTTTAGTCTTCTTCTTTTCTCGATGAGAATAATCTCCTTGTCTGCCCATAATAATCACCTCGCTAAGGTATTTTAGATATTCTCGATGCAGTTTACCAAATATAATTTACTTCGTAAAGTCCATGTTAAGCGCTGCCAGCGTCAGATGGGCAGCTTCTGTTTCGGCGATTTTTTTACTCTTGCCAGTGCCTCTGCCCATTGACTTTCCATTTATGACTACCTCAACCATAAACACTTTATCATGGTCAGGACCTGTTTCCGAAACCAGGCGATATACCGGCGCCGACTGATACCTCGACTGCGTTAGCTCCTGGAGTTTCGATTTATATTCGATGTCAGCGCCCCGGCTGGTCAGCTTTTTCCACTCTTCAGCGAGAAGTCTGTTAACTACAGCCCCGGCGGTGTCGATACCCTGGTCGAGATATATCGCCGCGATAACAGCCTCCAGCGCTCCCGCCAGGTTAGGCGCTTTATTGCGTCCTCCGCTCGTTTCCTCCCCTTTGCCCATATATAAAAAGTCACCTAGTTTGATTTTGCCGGCGATATGAGATAGGGTATCGCGTCGCACCAGGGTCGCCCGGGCTTTGGTCATTTCACCTTCGGTTAAATCAGGGAAATCCTGATACAGTCTATCGGCGACGATAAAATCCAGGACAGCATCACCGAGGAACTCCAGTCTTTCATTGTGGCTAATAGGACCGGCGGGGTTTTCGTTGATATAGGAGCTATGCACCAGCGCCTGCTCTAGCAACGCAGGTTGGCTAAAAGAGACCCCCAGGATTTTCTGCAGTTCAGCAATATCAGGCACGTTCTAATCCCCTTTCTCGTAATAACAATAGACCGTTGGGAATAGAGTGTCAATAGGCACAGATTATTGTTTCCAGCCAATCTACGTGTTATAATTTACGTGTCGCTGGGGAGTCGTCTAGTGGTAGGACAGCAGACTCTGGATCTGTATGCGAAGGTTCGACTCCTTCCTCCCCAGCCATTCAAGACGCTTCAGTTTACACGCTAATTCCACAAGGTTATAATATATAGCAGTGTATTCTTTTTATTCCATGAGTAATTAAGGGATTATTTGTGATGAAAATAGGCATTGATATCGGCTCGGTCACGGCGAAGGCTGTAGTTTTTGATGATGCCGATAATATATTAGAGTCAAGATACATCCGCACCATGGGACAGCCTATTGAGACTGCTCTTGTTATTCTTGAAGACTTATTAACCAAATATCCAACCGCCAATTTCAATTCTGCGGCAGCTACCGGCACGGGAGGACAGCTCATTGCTACCCTGCTGAACATACCTTTCGTTAACGAAATTACCGCGCAGGCTGCCGGAACAGCCCGCTTCCATCCGGAAGTCCAAACCATTCTGGAAATAGGCGGCGAGGATTCAAAGCTTATCGTCCTGCAAAAAGAGTCCGGTGAAGCTTTGCCTAAGGTTATCGATTTCGCTATCAATGGCGTCTGTGCCGCCGGCACCGGCTCCTTCCTCGACCAGCAGGCTTCCCGTATGGGCATCCCTATCGAAGAGTTTGGCGAAGTAGCTTTAAGGTCGGAACACCCCCCTCGTGTCGCCGGCCGCTGCAGCGTCTTCGCGAAAAGCGATATGATTCACCTCCAGCAGGTTGGCACACCCGTGCATGACATTGTCGCCGGCTTATGTTTCGCCATGATACGTAATTTTAAGGGACAGGTTATCCGTGGGCGTGACCTGGGTAAACCCATCGCTTTCCAGGGTGGTGTTGCCGCCAATAAAGGTATCCGGCGCGCCCTGTTGGAGGTCCTTGAACTAGAGGAAAAGGACTTAATCACACCAGAGCATTTTGCCGTCCTCGGCGCGGCTGGCGCCGCATTAGTAAGCAAGGAAAGCTCGCTGCCCACTGACACTATCCAGCGTCTGAAAGACCACATTAGCAGACACGATTATAAGTTCGTCACCATGTCGCCTTTAAAGGGCGATAACTATCCTATAGATATCGAGTCGGTAAAATTGGATACCGATAAACCCATCGAAGCTTATGTCGGTGTGGATATCGGCTCCATCAGCACCAACGTCGTCGTTATCGACCGGGAGAATAGGGTGCTAGCCAGACGTTACCTGATGACAGCCAGTCGCCCTATCGAAGCCGTTAAGCAAGGGCTTCTTGAGGTTGGCAAAGAGCTGGGGAACAAAGTCATTATTAAAGGCACCGGTTCCACCGGCTCCGGACGGTATATGACCGGCGAGTTCTTCGGCGCCGATGTCATCCATAATGAAATTACTAGCCACGCCAAAGCCGCTTCATTCGTCTGCCCGAATGTCGCTACCATCTTTGAAATCGGCGGGCAGGACGCTAAATACATCAGCCTTCAAAATGGCACGATTATCGACTTCGCCATGAACAAAGTTTGCGCCGCCGGCACTGGTTCCTTCCTGGAAGAGCAGGCGGAGAAGCTGGGTATCAATATCAAAGAGGAGTTCGGGCAGCTGGGACTGGCTTCCAAACAGCCGCTGGACCTAGGCGAGCGGTGCACCGTTTTCATGGAAAACCAGCAGAACTACTGCAAGCAAAGGGGTGCCGCCAAGGAAGACCTGGTGGCGGGGCTGGCTTATTCCGTGGTAAAAAACTACCTGACCAAGGTCGTCGAGGACCGCAAAATCGGCGACCATATTTTGTTCCAGGGGGGCACTGCCTTCAACCGCGCCGTTAAAGCCGCCTTCGAGGCGGTGCTGGGCAAGAAAATCACCGTGCCGCCCCAGCATGATATCCTCGGGGCTATCGGCGTCGCGATGCTGGCGAAAGACGAGATGGAAGCGAGCGGTAAAAAGACTTGCTTCCGCGGCTTCGACCTTGCCAGTCGTAATTATGAGCTATCATCCTTCGAATGCCAGAGCTGCTCTAACCGATGCGAAATCCACAAGGTTGTCTTCGAGGGAGAGCAGCCGCTTTTCTACGGCTCCCGCTGCGGCAAGTGGGATAGCACAGAAAAGAAAGAGAAACGGCAGTCCTCCAAAATACCGCGCCTTTTCGAAGAACGCGCGCAGGCTTTGCTTAACACCTACGCCAAAGATAAACCGGATAAACCTAACGGCAAGACCGTCGGTATCCCCCGCGTCTTGTTCTTCCATGAGCTTTTCCCTCTCTGGAAAGGCTTTTTCACCGAGCTTGGCTTCCAGGTAGTCCTCTCCGACCCTACCAATCGGCATATCATCCGGCAGGGGGTAGAGAATATCGTCGAAGAGCCGTGCCTGCCTATCAAGCTGGCGCACGGGCACATGCTTAATCTGCTGGAAAAGAAACCAGACTTTATCTTCATGCCGGTGCAGTGCACCATGGAAAAACTCTCTGAAGATTTCAAAAAGTCCTGGAACTGCCCATTAACACAGAGTCTGCCCTACCTCATGCTTAGCTCAACGCATATCAAAGAAGCACTGGAAGATGCCGCGGATAAACCAAAGCTGCTGCAGCCGGTCTTCCATCCCGACCGCGGCCGTAAATGGCTGAAAAAGAACTTAAGGGACACTGCTCGCAGTGTCGGGATTACGTCCCGCGTGCTGATAGAGAAAGCTATCCAAGCCGGGCTTGATGCCCACGACGCATTTAGCCAGTGGCAAAGCAAGCGCGGGGAAGAAATCCTCTTGCAGCTTAAACCCGATGAAAAAGCAATCGTCGTCATCGGTAGGGCATATAATACCTACGATGAAGCCATGACCCTGGATATCCCAGGAAAATTGCGGGATATGAATATACTGGCAATACCGCTGGATTTCCTGCCGCTGCAGTCGCTGGCGGGAGAGGTCATTAAAGCCCACCCCAATATGTACTGGAAGGCGGGACAAAAAATATTAGGTGCTGCCAGGATGATTGCTAATGACCGCCGCCTCTTCGGACTGTATGTCACGAACTTCAACTGCGGGCCGGATTCATATCTGGTTAAATTTTTCAGCAAAGAGACCGAGGGTAAGCCCTTCCTGACGATAGAAATCGACGAGCATTCCGCCGATGCCGGCATCATCACGCGGTGCGAAGCTTTTATCGACACCATCCGCAACGCCAGGACACAGGGCATCAGTAAACAAATACCACTCATCAGCATCTCGTCCAATCACACCAACGAGCGTATCGTCTATATCCCTTACATGATAGATCACGGGTATATCCTGGCCGCCGCCATGCGACACGGGGGCGTTAATGCCCAGCCGCTGCCGGAGTCCGACCAAATGACGCTGGAAATCGGGCGGAAATACACGACGGGCAAGGAATGCTACCCGAGTATCATCACCACCGGCGATATCGTGAAAAAGACCATGGCGCCGGACTTCGACCCGGAAAAATCTGCTTTCTTCATGCCGGCGGCGAGCGGACCCTGCCGCTTCGGGCAATATAACCGACTACACCGGCTGATACTCGATGAGCTGGGACTACAAAATGTGCCTGTCCTCGTCTTCGACCAGACGGGCGGCTACCACCGGGACATGATATCTATGGGCAAAGGCTTCCGCCTCAACGCCTGGAAGGGCTTTATCGTCCTTGACTCTATGCAGAAAATGGCGCTGGAGAGGCGACCTTATGAGGTCAATAGAGGCGAAATCGACGCCGTCTATAAGGAGTGGCTGGAAAAGCTCATTAAAAACGTGGGGCAGCACGTAAATGTGCTGGAAAAACTCTCTAAAGATGCCCGTGACGCCTTCGAGGCGGTGAAGATAGATGCCAGCTCGCGTAAGCCGCGTATCGGCATCGTGGGGGAGATATTCGTGCGGAGCAACTACTTCGCTAACGATAGACTTATCCAAAAGCTGGAGGCATTGGGAGCGCAGTGCGGTGTGCCGCCCATCGAGGAGTGGTTCGACTATATAGACTTCGAGCGGGAATTCCGCTATGGCAAGCACATCGAGGGCGGCTGGAAAGACTGGACGATGCAGAAACTGACGGAAATCGTCATGGAGACGACCGTCGAGCGCTTAAGAAGGCAGTTCGATAAGTCCATCGAGTCGTTCGCGCGAGAACTGCCGATGCATGATATCGTCGTCAAAGGACATAAGTACCTGACGCCAGCGGTGGAGGGCGAGGCAATCTTAAGCATGGGGCGCGTGGTGGAGTACGCGGAGCACGGCTACGACGGGATTGTGAACATCATACCCTTCGGGTGCATGCCGGGGACCATCGTGAGTCTGCTGCTGCACCAGTTCCGCCAGGATTACGGGCTGCCCGTGCTGAACGTGGTGGTGGAGGGGACTAAAGACCCCGGCGAGGCGATACGCTTCGAGGCGTTCATCCAGCAGGCGAGAGAGCACCTACTTAAGCGTAAGTAAGAAACACTTAAGAGTTAACCTCTCCCTTTTGTAAAGGGAGACGGAGAGGGTTTTTAGGAAATAGAGAGTTTTTATGCACCCATATAATCCCAAACTAAAGCAACTGTCCCAAGAACTTAGAAAAAATATGACCGATGCTGAAAAACTGCTGTGGTCTAAGCTTAGAATAAAACAGCTTAAAGGTTTGATGTTCTCACGTCAAAAGCCTTTAGGCGAATATATCGCCGACTTTTATTGCCACCAAGCAAAGCTGGTGATTGAAGTCGATGGCGGTCAGCACTTTTCCGATGATTCTATTAAATACGATAAAATCAGAGATGAGTTCATAGGTAGTATGGGGTTGACGGTGCTAAGATTCACAAATAACGACGTGTTGAATAATATTGACGGTGTTATTGAAGTAATTGAGAGAAATCTCCCTTAATTACTAAAAACTCCCTTCGTCCCTCTTTACGAAAGAGGGAGATGGGGAAAGGCAGCTGGATTCCTCCCATTTGCCCATCCCTTCTCCAAATTCGTTTAGTTCTAAAATCCCTCTCTCATCTCCCCTTACGAATGGGAGACGATATCATTTTCTAATTCCAAAACAGCTACAACGACAGTCAGTGAGATTGCCACGTCACTTCGTTCCTCGCAATGACAGGGCGGTATTTGCCCATTCCTTCTCCAATTTCGTAAAATAGTTGCATGAACAAATCCATCCAGCCCGCTCACCCTGAGCCCGTCGAAGGGCTTTCCTTCCTGGATAGATTTCTTACGCTGTGGATATTCCTGGCGATGGGTTTAGGGGTATTGCTGGGGTGGGGGTCGCCGGAAGTTGGCAAATTCATTAACTCCTTAAGCGTGGGCACAACGTCCATCCCTATCGCCGTCGGTCTCATACTTATGATGTACCCGCCGCTGGCTAAAGTGCGCTACGAGGAGATGGGGCGGGTCTTCCGCAACTGGCGGGTGCTGCTGCTTTCGCTGGTGCAGAACTGGGTCATCGGACCTATCCTCATGTTCCTGCTGGCGGTGCTGTTCCTCGGCAAAATCTGGCCGATGCCGGCATACATGTATGGCTTGATAATGATAGGACTGGCGCGGTGTATCGCCATGGTCATTGTCTGGAACGAGCTGGCGCAGGGGGACAGGGAATACGCCGCGGGACTGGTGGCTTTAAACTCCATTTTCCAGATTCTCTTTTACTCCGTTTACGCTTACATCTTCATCACCGTGCTGCCGCAGTGGTTCGGTTTAGCCGGCTCGGCAGTGGATGTGACGATGGGGGATATCGCCCGGAGCGTTTTCATCTACCTGGGGATACCGTTTTTCGGGGGGATGTTGACGCGCTTCATATTTTTAAAGACCAAGGGGCGCGATTGGTACGAGACCAGGTTCATCCCTAAGATAAGCCCGATAACGCTGGCGGCGCTGCTATTCACCATCGTGGTGATGTTCTCGCTCAAAGGCGAGCTGATTGTGCAGATACCGCTCGACGTGCTGAAGATAGCCGTGCCGCTATTAATCTACTTCGTGATTATGTTCCTGGTGTCCTTCTGGATGGGACGAAGAATAGGCGCGGATTATTCCCAAACTGCCAGTATCGCCTTTACGGCGGCTTCAAATAATTTCGAGCTGGCGATTGCCGTAGCGGTGGCGGTCTTTGGGATCGGGAGCGGGGAGGCTTTCGCGGCGGTAATAGGACCGCTGGTAGAAGTGCCGGTACTGGTGAGTCTGGTGAACCTGGCGCTGTATTTCCAGAAGAGGTACTTCAGGGGAGAAAAGGTGAGTTAACAGTTATTAGTAATCAGTTAGGGAAAAGACGGCTGGATTCCCAATCAAGTTGGGAATAACACTTGGGGGGTAAAGGGGAGGGGTGTATTCTTGATTTCAACATCAGCTAAAGATATACTCTAAGCAAGGGTAAAGTATCATCGGGGAGGTAGCAAAATGAAACGTGTTATCTGCATCATCGGTTCATTAATCTTAATTATGCTCATGCTCGGGCTGGCCGGCTGCGATATCTCGGGTTCTATCGGCACCAACCCCAACCAGACCAGCGGCATCTGGGTAACGGGGGAGGGGAAAGTGACCGTTACGCCGGATGTGGCGATACTAAGTGTCGGCGTCCAGACCGAGAATAGCTCCGTAGCCCAGGCGCAGGAGCAAGCTTCTGTGGCGATGAATGCCGTCCTCAAAGCGCTGAAGGATAACGACATCGCCGATAAAGACGTCCAGACGCAGTACTTCAGCATCTCGCCGGTCAGAAACTACGTGATGAATACTGGGGAACAAAACATCACTGGCTACCGAGTGGACAACTCGCTAACAGTAAAAATCCGGAAAGTCGATGACGCCGCCAAGATTATCGATGCCGTTACCGCGGCCGGTGGCAACAATATCGTCATTAACAGTATTTCTTTTACGGTGGAAGACCCTACCACTTACCAGAAAGACGCCAGAGAAAAGGCGCTGGATAACGCCAAGATGAAGGCTCAAGAGATAGCCACTAAAGCGGGCCTAACCCTGGGTGAGCCGACCTTCCTCAACGAGACCTCCAGTTACAACCCGCCATATTCTGGTATAATGGCTTCGGCCATACCCACCCCAGTGATAGTAGGGTCGTCAGTTAACGCGGGAGAGATAGAAGTAACCGTCTACATACAGGTAGCGTACAGCATAAAGTAAATATCGATTCTGGAGCAAGGAGAGAGTAAATATGGCAGTTATAGATTTCGGCGGCGTAAAGGAAGAGGTGGTCATGCGGAGCGAGTTCTCTATGGAGAAAGCCCGTAAGGTTTTAAAGGATGAAACGATAGCGGTAATCGGATATGGGGTACAGGGACCGGGACAGTCCTTAAATATGAAAGACAACGGCTTCAACGTTATCATCGGGCAATCAAAAGACTTCATGCGGGACTGGGACCGGGCGGTGGCGGACGGCTGGAAGCCCGGTAAAGACCTATTCGAGATAGAAGAAGCAGCCAAACGCGGCACGATTATCGAGATGCTGACCAGCGATGCCTCCCAGCGGTTAATCTGGCCGACTATCAAAAAACAACTAACGGCTGGCAAAGCGCTGTATTTCTCACACGGATTCTCTATCGTCTATAAAGACCAGACAGGTATTATCCCGCCCAAAGATGTGGATGTTATCATGGTGGCGCCTAAGGGGAGTGGGACATCACTGCGGCGCAACTTCCTCTCCGGGGCAGGCATTAACGCCAGCTTTGCTATTTTCCAGGATGCTACGGGGCGGGCTAAAGAGCGCTGTCTGGCGCTGGGTATTGCTATCGGGTCCGGTTACCTCTTCCCGACGACCTTCGAAAGCGAGGTCTACAGCGACCTGGTGGGGGAGCGGGGGGTTTTGATGGGGGCGCTGGCGGGAATCATGGAAGCGCAGTACGACACCTTAAGAGCCCACGGACACACGCCCAGCGAAGCCTTTAACGAAACCGTCGAGGAGCTGACGGAAAGCCTGATAAAGCTAGTAGCGGAGAACGGGATGGACTGGATGTATGCTAACTGTTCCGCTACCGCCCAAAGGGGTGCCCTCGACTGGAAACCAAAGTTCAAAAAGGCGGTCATGCCCATCTTTAAAGACCTTTATAAGAGGGTGGCGAACGGGACGGAAACAAAACGTGTGATTGAGGCCTGCGGCGGAGCTAACTACAGGGAACTACTGGGCAAAGAATTATCGGTGATGGGCAACTCCGAGATGTGGCAAGCCGGCAAGGCTACCCGCTCTTTACGTCCTAAGGAGCCGGAAAAAGCTAATATCAAAACGGCTAAAGGGACGGCGGGGAGACAAACGAATTAAAAATTAATGCTTTATTGTCATTGCGAGTCCTTCCGTAGAAGGACGTGGCAATCTCCCGAATGAATTCACGACGATGATAGAGATTGCCGCGTCATCCCGATTACATCGGGATTCCTCGCAATGACAGTTTTTAATTATTGCGCCTTTCTTATGACAAGGTTGCAGCAAAATCTCCCTCCTGTCCCTTCCTTCGGCTTCGCTCAGGACAGGCCTTACGAACGAGGGACGCCAATACCCCAAAAAGGGGTGTTAAAGAGGGGCATCAGCCCCTCTTAATTGAATATAACCCCCTCTCCAAACATATTAATAACAGGTTTGCTCCCTGTTCCGTTTGGAGAGGGGGCAAGGGGGTGAGGCTTAGAGTAGATTCTGGCTTTTTCTGGGACGACACTTTCTCTCATTATTGCGCCTTTCTTATGACAAGTGTTAAAATAATATCAAACGATTATTTTCCCTCAAAGGGGTAAGGCATGTTTACCGGCATCGTAGCAGAAGTAGGGAGTATTGTCTCCGTTAGCGCGGGCAAGCTAACCATCGGCGCCAGGCAGACGCTCAAGGATTTACAAATCGGCGGGAGCATCGCCGTCAACGGCGTCTGTTTAACGCTGACCGATTTCAATGACAAAACGTTTTCTGTGGACGTCATGCCGGAAACACTGAAAAGAACCAACCTGGGGCAATTGCACGTTGGCGATAGAGTAAATCTGGAAAGGCCCCTTAAGCTTAATGGGGAAATCGGCGGGCATTTTGTGCAGGGCCATATCGACGACACTGGCAGGGTCGTCCAAATCGCTAAAGAAGGCGAGGCAATGCTGATGCGCTTCCAGGCAGAACCCGAGGTAATGCGTTATATCGTGCCCAAGGGCTTTATCGCCGCGGACGGGACAAGCCTGACGGTGACCACCAAAGAAGCCAATACCTTCGGCGTATCCATCGTCGGCTATACCCGCGAGCATACGATTTTGGCGGAAAGAAAACCGGGCGACCTCGTTAATCTGGAAGTGGACATCATCGGCAAATACGTAGCTGAACTAAATAAAGCACCAAGCACAGGCTTGACCGCCGAGTTTCTACGCGAGCACGGTTTCATGGTGAACTAAGGAGAAAATATGGCACTGGCAACTATACCGGAAGCTATTAAAGATATCAAGGCAGGCAAATTCGTTATCGTGGTGGACGACGAGGACCGTGAAAATGAAGGCGACCTTGTCATGGCAGCCGAGAAAGTGACAGCGGAATCCATCAACTTCATGGCTAGATATGGGCGGGGACTTATCTGCATGCCGATGACCGGCGAAAGGCTGGACGCGCTGCGGATACCCATGATGGTAAGCAATAACACGTCGCACTTCGGCACGCCATTTTCGGTACCAGTCGAAGCTAGAGAGGGCACTACCACCGGCATTTCGGCGGCGGACCGGGCAAGGACAGTGCAAGTGATGGTCGACACCAAGACCAAACCTGAAGACATACTTATGCCGGGGCACATGTTCCCATTACGCGCACGGGAAGGCGGCGTATTGGTACGCACTGGGCAGACCGAGGCGACAGTAGACCTTGCCAGAATGGCGAGGCTTAAACCAGCGGGAGTCTGCTGTGAAATCATGAATGAAGACGGTACCATGGCACGGATGCCGCAACTTGAAGTATTTGCCAAAAAACACGATTTAAAAATAATCAGTGTTGCCGACTTAATCGCTTACCGCTACCGCCACGAGCGATTGGTGACGCGGGTGGCGGAAGCCAAGCTGCCAACGAAATACGGTAATTTTAGAGTAATCGCCTACAAAAGCACCACCGACCCCGACGAGCACCTGGCGATGGTGATGGGCGATGTGAACACCGACGAGCCAGTGTTAGTCCGAGTGCATAGCCAATGCCTGACCGGCGATGTTTTCCACAGCATGCGCTGCGACTGCGGCGAGCAGATCGAAATGGCGATGAAGCGTATCGCCGATGAGGGGCGGGGAGTCGTGCTTTATATGCGGCAGGAAGGGCGGGGCATCGGTATCCACAACAAGATAAAAGCCTATGCCCTCCAGGATAAAGGACTGGATACCGTCGAAGCAAACCTATCGCTGGGCTTCAAAGCCGACCAGCGTGATTATGGCATCGGCGCGCAGATACTCGCCGACCTGGGAATACACAATATGCGGCTGATGACGAACAATCCCAAGAAAATGAGTGGGCTGGAAAGCTACGGACTTAAGATAACCGAGCAGCTACCCATCACCACCAAGCCCAACCCGCATAACCGCCGCTACCTCCGCACCAAGCAGGAAAAACTGGGGCATCTCCTGACCATCGCGGATGCCGATAGCGATAAAACAAACTAAGGAGAATGATATGAGCAAGACTTACGAAGGGAATCTACTAGGCAAGGGATTGAAATTCGGGATTGTGGTCTCGCGGTTTAACGAGTTCTTCAGTACGAAGCTGCTGGAAGGCGCGAAAGACGCCCTGCTGCGCCACGGGGTGGTTGATACAGATATCGAAGTTGCCTGGACACCGGGCTCGTTCGAGATACCGCTGATAGCGCAGAAAATGGTGGAAAGCAAGAAATATAACGCCGTAATCTGCCTGGGGGCGGTGATTAGAGGGGGGACGCCGCACTTCGACTACATTGCGTCAGAAGTCGCCAAAGGTATCGCCAACGTGGGACTGAAGACGGGCGTGCCGGTAATCTTCGGGGTAATCACTACCGATACGCTGGAGCAGGCTATCGAGCGCTCCGGCACCAAGGACGGCAATAAGGGCTTCGACGCGGCGGTAAGCGCCATCGAAATGGCGAACCTGATAAAGACGATTGTGTAGTTGTTGACTAGTTGTTAGTATAGAGTGAGAAAAGGGGCGGTTTCTTGACCTTACCCCCTACCCCCTCTCCAAACTTGAGTATGAATAATACTGTGTTTGCTATGTTTGGAGAGGGGTTTTTTGTTTCTTAAGAGGGGGCTAGCGCCCCCTCTTTAACACCCCGGTTGTGGGGAAAAGGGGTGAACCTCTCCCCCTTGTGTTCCCCCTCTCCGTACACAGAGAGGGGAAGTAATTATAAAAACCCTCTTAATCTCCCTTTACGAAAGGGAGAGACTGGCAAAGGTAACAGAACCCAGTCTTATCAGAACTATGCCCTAGAATATGGGAATAGAATATGTCTATATCACGATTACTCTAAAGAACACCATGTGAACGCTAAGGCGATAAAGCAGATGCACACCGACTTTAGCCCGATTGCCGGTCTAGCGTTATCGGCTTAACAGAAATAAATAACAACAAACCGAGGCTCGGTTGCGTCCTTAGGGTTTAGTTGTCGTAGGAGGAGATGATGTTGACTTAGTTGGACGCGTAGCGAAGTACATGACAACCGTGAAAAGGAAACCGCCAATATACAAGAGCGCGGGGACTAATACGGGTGACGTGTCACGGTCTATCCAAACTATTGCTAACCCACCGATGAAAAACATACTACATCCCAGCCAGACCTTGTTGCCTTCCTGTTTGAAGCTTATTTTGTCGTGTAGGATTATAAAGGCTATTGCTGAAATTACACTAGCCAACACTCGAAAGGCTCCTGCGACAGCGAATGCATAAGCCATTCCTTCCGGTATACTTGTTAGTGTGATTTTGAGGCCGGATTGGGACCATCCGTTTGAGATTGTTAGCCAGGCAAAGCCCATAACGATTAAGCCTGATGCAGCGCGTACGATGTTCGTGATGCGCCGTTGTTTTGCGGTCAAGTTCACGGGGTTGCTACTCGTGTCTGATATTAGTGTAACGAGATTGTCCAGGGCGATGGCGAGCCCCGACACTATAAATACGTACCAAGGGTTCATAATTTGATAGCCTCCCGTTATGATTTATTACTTTTTTCAGATTCGAGTTGCTCGTTGAGCCGATTGAGCTTTATTTCAATTTCGCGCAACTTACGGTTTAAGCGTCGATTGTTCATGCGCTAATTATAGCACGCGCTCGCGCGATATCAAATTGTCTTATTATGTAACCTTGTAAACCACGTCTCCCGGTCTAACGCGCTCGGGGACTTTAATGCCGACGGACTGGCCCTTTTTAGCCTGTTTAACGTTCTCGTTGTCGATCTGCATCGAGGTCAAGTCCATCTCGATATCCGTGGTGTGGCCCTTGATGTGAATCTTGTCCCCCACCTTCAGCGTGCCGGTCATATCAATGCCGGCGACCACTACATGAGCAAAGAAATCGCTTACCTTGCCGACTGCTTTCTCCTTCATATTTCCTCCCTCCTTAATAAATTATATCGGGCAAAATTACAGTTTGTGTTAAGGATTATACGCCCCGAGATTCAGGAAATCAACACCAGTCGAACCGTCATTGCGAGGAGTCCCGATAAAATCGGGACGACGTGGCAATCTCCATCATTGGTTTTGTTCTGACATAGGGATTGCCACGCTTCGCTCGCAATGACATCCCGTTTTTGACTAATTTTCTTTCAGGACATATAATAGGTCTAAATAAAAGATTTAGAGGACCATTCTTTGGCCAAGACACAAGAAACCACACCAGCAGACAACCTGGAGAAAATAGAAAAACGCCTCGATTCATTGGATAGTCGTTTGGATAATATTGACTCCATGGTTAGCGCTGTTGCCGAGCGCGTCATGAAACAACCGATTACGCTAAACGTTACCTGCAGCCATTGCGGTCACAAATTAGAAATAGCCATTTTAGGCACCGAAAAACCGACCAAGTAAATCCAGCAGATATAAACAATTTTCCCTATTTGTTTCATTGGGCGTGAACATACAACAAAACCATCATACCAGGAGGCAAGGATGACGATATCGGCGAGAATCAGCGAGACTAGATATAACGTTTTCAAATGGCGCTATGAGTTAAGCATACCCAAGAAACTGGCGCTGGCTCTGGGGGTAGCCATACTCACCGGTCTGCTGGCGCAGCTTAGATTCTATCTCCCGTGGAGTCCTGTGCCACTTACCGGGCAGACCTTCGGGGCTCTCTTTGCCGGCATCATACTGGGGACATGGTGGGGAGGCATCAGCATGGCGCTTTACGCCGGGCTGGGGGCGGCGGGTTTACCCTGGTTCCAGGGGTGGAGCGGGGGATTTGCCTATCTAACCGGGCCCACCGGCGGCTATATCGTTGGTTTTATCCTGGCGGCGCTTTTCCTGGGGTATTTCACCGATAAATTCGTGAGGTCGCGGAGCTTCTTTGCCATGCTCGGGCTGATGCTCATCGCCAACTTTATCCTTATCTATGGACCGGGACTTTTACAACTTAACCTCTGGCTTGCCAACGTCAAAGGCGAGCCGGTAGCGTTCGGCCAGCTGCTCACAATGGGCGCCATACCCTTTATCGTCGGGGACATCACCAAGGCGGTTATGGCGGCGCTTATCGCCCGTGGCATCACACCTAAAAAAGCCTACGCCAAAGAGACAGATGGAGATAAGTGGGCGAGGTGGAGATTGCCGTAAAAGAAATATCAAGATACAAGATACAATAACCAAACAATACTCAAAAAATCAAAGGACAAACAAAATCCTTCTCATTCTCCCTTTATAAAAGGGAGACGATATTGTTTTCCTTAACAAGCATCGCTTGCAGCCCATTCGCTTGTCCCTCTTTCGCAAAGAGGGTTTACCCTGAAGACTCACCCTGAAGGGAGAAAGGGAGATTTTGTTTCACCCTCACCCTTCCCTCTCCCATCAAGGGAGAGGGTTTAGAGAAGAGGACTGGTTAAAACTCTAATCTAATTGCGCCCCTAGCTGAACGTTGCTATAATGGGTCTATGAGTCAAGAGCATCAGCTAAATACTATGCGCCATTCCGCATCCCATGTAATAGCGGAGGCAGTACTGTCTATCTTCCCGGATGCGAAATTCGCCATCGGCCCGGCAATAGAGGACGGATTTTATTACGACTTCGATTTACCGCGCTCGCTAACGCCGGAAGACCTGCCCATCATCGAGAAAAAGATGGCGGAAATCATTAAAGCCAACCTACCCTTCAAGCATAGGGAAATATCCAAAGCCGAAGCGAAAAAGCTTTTCGCCAAACAGCCATATAAGCTGGAACTAATCGAAGAGCTCCCCGACGACAAGGTGGGCATTTACGAACAGGGCAACTTTATCGACCTCTGCAAGGGACCACATGTTAACACGACCGGCGAGATAAAGGCTTTCAAGCTGACGAGCATCGCCGGTGCGTACTGGCGCGGGGATGAGCATAACGCCATGCTCCAGCGCATCTACGGTCTGGCATTTAATACCCAGAAAGAGTTGGATGATTATTTAGTTCATCTTGAAGAAATCAAAAAGAGAGACCATAGAAAAATAGGCAAGGATTTAGACCTTTTTGTATTTTCGGAATTGGTAGGGAAAGGGCTACCGCTCTTTACGGAAAAGGGGTCGATAATAAGGCGGGAACTGGAACGCTTCGTGGTGGATGAGGAGTTGAAGCGTGGTTATAAACATATATATACACCAGACCTTGCTCTTGTAGCGCTTTTCAAGACTTCTGGCCACTACCCTTATTATAAAGATACCATGTTCCCTATCATGAAAGTAGATGATGAAGAGCTTATTTTAAGACCCATGACCTGCCCCCACCATTATCAATACTATGCCAGCAGGCCAAGGTCTTACCGGGAACTGCCGTTTAAAATAGCCGAACTGGCTAAACAATTCCGCTATGAAAAATCCGGCGAACTTACCGGCCTTATCAGAGCCCGTATGTTCTGCCTGGCGGATTCCCATATCATCTGCCAAAAAGAACAAGCGGTCAGTCAAATAAACGAGGTTTTGGACTTAATAGAATATGCCGCCGGGGTTTTATATAAAAACGGCGCAGAATACCGCTACCGGCTGTCTCTTGGCGATAGAAAAGATGATAAAAAATATTACAAAGACGATGAAGCCTGGGATTACGCGGAAAACGTCTTACGCAGTGTGTTGAAACAAAGAGGAGCCAATTTCTTCGAAGCCGATGATGAAGCCGCTTTTTACGGCCCCAAAATTGATATCCAGATGAAAAACTTCGCCGGTAAGGAAGACACGGCTTTCACCGTCCAGTATGACTTTGTAGGGCCGAAACGTTTTAAGCTAACCTATATCGACACCGATGGTAAAGAAAAAGAGCCTATCGTTATTCACCGCTCTTCCATCGGCGCCATCGAAAGAACCATGGCATTCCTCATCGAGCATTATGCCGGAGCCTTCCCCACCTGGCTGGCGCCGGTACAGGTAAAGCTCATACCCATCTCCGACCGGCATATTGAGCATGTAAAAAAGGTGGCTGCCGAGCTCAAGGAGCGGGGCATAAGGGTGGAAACGGACGACCGTTCCGAGCGAATGAACCTTAAAATCCGCCAGGCGCAGCAGGAAAAGATACCGTACATGGTCGTCATCGGGGATAAAGAGGCGGCGGATAATACCGTATCCGTACGCAAACGCAGCGGAGAGCAGCTGCCTGTACAGCCTCTCGCAAATTTTATTGAGATGCTAACGGCAGAAATTGCCAACAAAGCATGAACGTCAGGTCATTTCCCAATGGCCAGCCGCCAGAGGGTTGATTTCCCACACATAATATGATATAGTTTTGTTCGTAGAGCACCTATCAACGGAGGAGGTTAGAGAGTATATAATTAAGCAACTGCGCGTCAACGAGCGAATAATCGCCAGAGAAGTTCGCCTGGTCGGAGAGAAAGGCGAACAGCTTGGCGTTATGCCAGTGTTGCAGGCAAGAGAACTGGCGAAGAAAAGCAACCTTGACCTTGTCGAGGTAGCGCCGACATCAGTCCCTCCGGTCTGCCGCCTTCTCGACTACGGTAAGTTCAAATACGAACAGCAGAAAAAAGAGCAGCAGGCGAAGAAGAGTCAGAAGGTAACATTATTAAGAGAGATACGCCTGCGACCCAAGATAGGCGTCCACGATTTTAATTTTAAAGCCAAGACAGCTTCAAAGCTGCTGGCTGACGGAGCCAAGGTAAAGGTTACGCTAATGTTCCGGGGACGCGAAATCACGCATCCCGAATTGGGCTGGAAAATTTTACAGCGTATGGCGGAAACATTAAATGAAGTAGGTACGCTGGAGAGGCAGCCGGTGATGGAAGGCCGAAGGATGGATATCATCATCGCGCCCATCGGCTCCAAGCCCAAGGTTAAAACAGAAGCCAAGCCGGAAGCGAAAAAAGAGATAAAAACGGAAGCGAAAGCAGCAACAAATACCGAAGTAAAAGCCGAAGCCAAAAAGGAAACCAAAGTTAAAGTAGAAGCCAAAGCGGGAGTAAAGGAAGTCCAGAATGCCAAAACTTAAGACTCATAAAGGGGCCAAGAGCCGTTTCAAGATTACGGGAACCGGTAAAATATTACGCACCCAGGGGCCAAAAAGCCATCTGCGTGTACATAAAGCCAAACGCGTGCGGAATACATTCGATAAGATGACGGAGCTTTACGCGGGAGACCGCAAGCGCATATCAAGGCTGATACCTAACGGCATCAAGTAGGACAGGAGTAACAGTAACATGCCTAGAGTTAAAAGAGGTGTAACCTCTCACCATAAACATAAGAAGGTGTTAGCCCTGACCAAAGGGCACCGGAGCACCAGTCACCGCCTTATCAAGCGCGCCCACGAGTCAATGATGCACTCCTTGAGCTATGCCTATTTCCACCGTCGGGAACGCAAAGGCGATTTCCGGCGACTCTGGATACTACGCGTTAACGCCGCCTGTCGCGCCCAGGGCTTAACGTATAGTCAGTTCATGAACGGGCTTAAAAAAGCCGGCATCGAAATAAACCGGAAGTCGCTGGCCGATATGGCCGTCAAAGAGCCGGCGAGCTTTAGCAGCCTGGTCGCTCTCGCGGGAGGGAAAGGCCAGGACTGAAAGACTCCGGTTCTCAACTAATTTAGTTTTTTAGTTCCCCTTCCCCTACCCAGCGGAAGGGGATTTTTTTAAGGAACGTAGCGATGCTGAAAGAAATAGAAAAAATAAAAACGGAAGCCCTCAAGCAGCTGGGGGTTATTAGCAATCCAAAAGACCTGGAGGCATGGCGCGTCCACTACCTCGGCAAGAAAAGTCCGCTGACCCAAATACTCCGGGGATTAACAGCACTTTCTATCGAGGATAGAAAAGCGGTCGGCGCAGCGGCGAACCAGCTGAAAAACCTGCTGGAAACCAGCGCCGGGGAAAAGGGACAGGCTCTGCGTGAGACACAGCTAAAATCCGCCGCCCAAAAAGAGTCCATCGATATCTCGCTGCCGGGGCGACCATTATCCATAGGTCATCAGCACCCCATTACCCAAGCCATCGAAGAGATTTGCGATATCTTTATCTCAATGGGATTTCAGGTTAAAGAGGGACCGGACGTGGAGTGGGACTATTACAATTTCGAGGCGCTCAATATACCCGCCGAGCACCCCTCCCGCGATAATATGTCGTCCTACTGGATTAATGCGCCGCCGGGGGAAAAGGGGAAGCAGCTTTTAAGAACGCACGGCACCGCTATCAGCGCCCGTATCGTAGAGAATATGAAGCCGCCCATCCGTACTATCGAGCCGGCGCGGGTCTATAGATACGAAGCGGTCAACGCCACCCATCTTAACATCTACCACAATCTCGACGGACTGGCAGTAGACAAAGGCATCACCATGGCAGACCTGAAGGGCGTGCTTTTTGAGTTGGTGCGGCGGTACTTCGGGGGGAAGAGGAAAGCCAGGTTCCGCACCGATTTCTTCCCATTCGTAGAGCCGGGCGGGGAAATTGCCATCGACTGTATCGTTTGCAAAGGCTCGGGCTGCCGTGCCTGCGGGAACAGCGGCTGGCTGGAGCTAGGGGGTTGCGGTATGACCCACCCTGATGTACTGCGGCGGGGAGGTATCGACCCGGAGGAATATACCAGTTTTGCCTTCGGTCTAGGTCTTGAGAGGTTCCCGATGCAGCGCTACGGCATCGAGCAGATGCGGACATTCTATAATAACGACCTGCGATTTTTAAGGCAATTTTAAAGGGGAGTTGAAGGCATTTGTCATTCTGAGCGAAGCGAAGAATCCGCTTGAATAGAATAGAGATTCCCACGTCGCTTCGCTCCTCGGAATGACAGTTGAACAGGATAATCGAATGAAAGTCCCATTAAAGTGGCTTAAGGATTATGTAGAGGTAACGCTACCGATACCGGAACTAGCGGAAAGACTAACGCTGGCCGGATTCGAGGTAAGCGAAATTATCACCACCGGCGGCAGCTGGGATAATATAATCATCGGGGAAATAACCGCCATTAATCCCCACCCCAACGCCGACCGCTTAAAGCTGGCAACTGTCAATCTGGGAAAAGAGCAAGAGACGGTCGTCTGCGGCGCTCCCAACCTGACTAAAGGCGATAAAATAGCTTTTGCCAAAGTAGGCGCGCGCCTGACCAACCCGGAAAACGGCAAAGTCGAGACTCTTAAACCCGCCAAAATACGCGGCGTGGAATCCAAAGGCATGATTTGCTCGGAGAGAGAGCTCGGTATCTCGGAAAGTCACGAAGGGATTTTAGTCCTGGCCAAAGGGGCGGAGGTAGGCACCGCGCTGGCGGATTTCATGGGCGATACGGTGCTGGACATCGATATCACCGCCAACCGGCCGGACGGGTTATCCGTGATTGGGATAGCGCGAGAAGTGGCGGCGATATGCGGGCAGAAATCTCATATTCCAGAAATCAAATACCCAGAAACGGGCGATTCTATTGAAAAACAGATAGCCATCGAGATTATCGATAGTGAGCTTTGTCCGCGGTACTGCGCCAGCCTCATCACCAACGTCAAAATAAGAGAGTCGCCGGCGTGGCTGCAGGAAAGGCTGATAGCCTGCGGGCAGCGTCCCATCAATAATATCGTCGATATCTCCAACTACGTTATGCTGGAGTACGGGCAGCCGCTCCATACCTTCGACTACGAAAAGCTCAAGGGCAAGAAAATCGTCGTCAAACGGGCGAAAGACGGTGAGAAATTTATTACCCTCGATGCTAACGAGCGCCAGCTTGCTGGCGACATGCTGGTCATCGGAGACGGCGAAAGAACCGTCGCCATTGCGGGTGTCATGGGCGGACTGAACAGTGACGTGACGGAAAGTACAACATCCATCCTGCTGGAAGCCGCCAGCTTTAAAGCAGCCAGCCTGCACTACACCAGCCGCAAGCTCGGCTTGATGAGCGAAGCTTCGGCCAGGTTCGAGCGGGGCATCAGCGCGGGGCTAACGCTACCCGCCCTGAAACACGCTACCCAGCTTATCGCCGAGCTGGGCGAAGGCAAGATAGCCAAAGGAATTATCGACGTTTACCCGGGTAAAAAAGAGCCTAAGCCGATTACCGTGAGGGTAGAAAGAGTCAAGCGTCTCCTCGGCATTGAATATAGCGTCAAACAAATAGTGGGCGCGCTGGAAGCTCTCGGCATCGAGTGTCAAGCGGATAGCGCTAAAGTGAGCGCTACCGTCCCTTACTGGCGCAGCGATATTAAGATAGAAGAAGACCTCATCGAAGAGATGGCGCGCGTCTACGGCTACGATAAAATCCCGACCACGCTGCTGGCTGATGAAATACCCATACCTGATCCCGCACTGGATATTAGGTTGAAGAAAAACATTAGACGCAGCCTCGTCGGTTTCGGCTTCCAGGAGGTTATGACCTACACCCTGACCAGTCTGCAAGCTTTGAGCAATACCGTTGCCGAACCGCATCCACCGGAGCCAATGCCCGTGCATATCGTCAACCCCATGACCGCAGAGCAAGAATATCTGCGGTCCAGCCTGCGCGCCAATCTTCTAGCAACATTGGCAATTAACCGACGTCACGATGATGGCGGTATCAGACTATTTGAAATAGGTAAGATATACATATCAAGAGGGAACGACCTGCCAGAAGAGCCGGAAATACTGTGCGGTCTGATGCACGGCAGCCGGGTGGAGAGGTCGTGGCTGGGGGGCGACAGCGCTTACGATTTTTACGATGTCAAGGGGACGGCGGAGGGACTTTTCCAAAAACTGGGCATCGACGTATCCTTTGAATCCGGCAACGACGAGGGACTGCATCCCGCACGGCAGGCAGCCATCATCGGGAAAAACGACGGGAAAAAGATAAGGCTGGGTGTCCTCGGGGAGCTGCACCCGAAGGTGGCCGACGCTTTCGAGATTGAAGGTACGGCCTGTCTTTTCGAGGTGAGTATCCAAGCGCTGCTACCTTGCATTACCAGAGAAAAAATATATCAACCGATACCCCGCTTCCCCAGTACCGTCAGAGACCTGGCGCTGGTCGTCGATGCCGATGTGACCAACCAGCAGATACTGGACGTCATTAAAAGCTTCAAGCTGATTAGCGAAGTAATTCTGTTCGATGTTTATGCCGGCAAGCAGGTGGCAGAAGGCAAGAAGTCGCTCGCCTACCGGCTGGTCTACCAATCGCTCGACCAGACCCTGACCGACGAGACCGTCAACAAGGTGCAGGAGCAGGTGTTGGCCAAGCTCACCAAAGAGTTTGGGGCGACGCTAAGGCAATAACCAATAACCAATCGGAGAGTTCTTAAGAGGGGCTAACGCCCCTCTTTTTATTTCACCCCCTTCCTTTGGCAAAGGAAGGGGGACAGGGGGATAGATTACTTATAGAAACAAAAAGGGCGAGGACGGATTCTTCACTGCGTTCAGAATGACAGCGAGTCCATTCTTGACAAAAGATATTTGTTCCCTTATACTATCAGTATAGTCTGATTTTTCTGAATTTTCTGTTTATTAAGGAGGCATCAATGGCTAAGGAAGAGAAGAATAGCTTCTGTTCTCCCGCAGGGTGCTGTAAGGTGGAGGCGGTAGTGAGTGTTGATGAAAGAGGGCAGATGATATTGCCTAAGGAGCTAAGAGACAGAGCCGGTATACATGCCGGTGATAAGCTGGCCGTGGTCAGTATGGATCAAGACGGCAAAACCTGCTGTCTTTCTTTAATTAAAGTCGAATCGATAACGAACATGGTTAAAGACATGCTCGGGCCGGTAATGGAAGAAGCATTCAAAAAATAGAAAGAGGCAATGAAATGAAAGGCACTGAAATAAAAAGGTCAGTTAGAGAAGGTTATGCTAAAATCGCCAAGGAAGGCGGCTCCTGCTGTGATAGCAGCACTAAAGCCTGTGGCTGCAACAGTAGTCAATCTGCTAAAGATATCAGCCAGAGTATCGGCTACTCCGAAGAAGATGTCAATAACGTGCCTGATGGAGCCAATCTGGGGCTAGGGTGCGGCAATCCTATCGCACTGGCTTCTTTAAAAGAAGGCGAAACGGTGCTCGATTTGGGGTCGGGGGCGGGGTTCGATTGTTTCCTAGCGGCGAATAAGGTCGGTAAAAAAGGCAGGGTCATCGGGGTGGATATGACGCCGGAGATGCTGGAAAAAGCCCGGGAGAACGCCATTAAAGGCAAATATACCAACGTAGAGTTCCGCCTCGGTGAGATAGAGTCGTTACCCGTGGCCGATAGCACGGTGGATATTATCATTTCAAACTGCGTAATCAACCTATCCGTAGATAAAGAGAGGGTTTTTAAAGAGGCTTTCCGCGTGCTTAAGCCGGGAGGCCGCTTAATGGTTTCCGATATCGTCTTAACCAAACCCCTCCCCGATGTTGTCAGGAAATCCGTCCAGGCTTACATCGGCTGCGTGGGAGGAGCGATGCTGGAATCGGACTACCTGGGGGCTATCGAAGGGGCGGGATTCGTTAACGTAAGGGTAGCCGACGAGGGAGGCATCGATGCGGACTCGCTGGAGAATGACCCGTTGGCATCATCAATAGCAGAGAGCTCTGAATTAACGCCCGACCAAATGCGTGACCTGGCGCGCTCGATAAAGAGCATCAGGGTATCCGCTGGTAAACCTAAATAGAATAAAGCGGGGTCGATTTAATCCCATCTAAAGAAGCGTGCCGCCAGCAGCGCTGAGACGACCGTAATCCCTACCGTGATTAAAGACGCGCTGGTATACCAATCAAAACCGAGCCAAGGGTTCTGCAGCGTGTAGATTACCCAATGCAGCGGCGTTATATTCCCGATTACCTGCATCGCGCTGGACATGACTTCCATCGGCGGCCCGGCGCCGCCAAGTATCATCATGATAAAGAAGAGCAGCATCCCTACCCCCTGGGCAGAACGGGTGGAGGGTAATACCGCGCCGAGGAAAAATCCAAAGCAGGTAAAGCATACCGTACCCATTACAAAAGCCACCACCAAAAGCCCGGGGTTAACCGGCCAATGGGGCGAATAGGCTACCTTACCCATTATGGTTACCAGGATGCTGCCGGCTATCGCAATAACAAAGCTTACCAGCAGCTGCGAACCTAGTACCGACCATACGGAGAAAGACGACGCCCTAAAACGCCGCAGTATGCCGCGTTCGCGGTAGCCGGCCAGGTGCACGGGCAGCGCCACGGTGCCGATAGCCATCATTATCAGTCCATAATAGGACGGCATGTAGTAATCCATAGGACCGACGCCGCGGTAAATATCCGGACTAGGTGTGTTACCAAAAACCCCACCCATTACGAAGAGGAAAATGATGGGTAAAGCGAGCGTAAAGACTACCGTGATAGGCTCACGGATAAAGAGCTTGATTTCCACCCAGGTCAGTTTAAACAATGTACTCATTCAAATTCATCATTCCGCAGCGGAGTGACCCGTCACCTTCAAGAAAACATCCTCTAAAGACGGCTGCTCAACGCGAAGGTCGGACGGCACGATACCGTGCTCGACCAGCGCCGCCGCTACTAAAGCCAACAGCGGACCCGTGCCTGCAACTTCGACTTGCTTACCTCTATGGCTGATTCTTTTCACACCGGCTACTTTCTTCAGCCAGGCAAGGTCGGTTTTATCCGTGGAGAAAATAACACGCACCGCGGTGGCATGACTGGCAACAAGACCTTGCGGACTATCTGAAGCAACGATTTTGCCTTTATCGACGATGGCAACGCGGTCGCAAAGGTTTTCCGCCTCATCCATAAAGTGGGTGACCAGCAAGACGGTGGTGCCCCTATCTCGTACAGAGCGAATCAGGTCCCAGGCGACGCGGCGGGCGGCGGGGTCGAGACCGGTGGTCATTTCATCCAGAAAAACGACCTCCGGATTATTTACCAGCGACAGCGCGATAAATAGTCGCTGTTTTTGCCCGCCGGAGAGACTGGCAAAGCTGGACTTTCGTTTATCGGCTAGTCCCCACTGCTCCAGAAGGACATGCCAATCTAAAGCCTTAGAGGCGACCGAGGCAAAGAGGTCTAAAGCCTCCCAGGCCTTGATGCGGTCAGGCAAGGCTGATTCCTGAAGCTGTGAGCCGATACGACGACGTAGCTCCTGGGCATCACGTAAGGGGTTAAGACCAAGCACGCGGATATCACCGGAATCGGGATGTCTTAAAGCCTGAAGGCATTCCACCGTGGTAGTCTTGCCGGCGCCATTGGGGCCGAGGATACCGAAGATTTCACCTTTAGTGACTTCGAAAGAGATATCATCGACGGCAACAGTTTTGCCATAGGTTTTACGGAGGTTTTGGACGGATATAATTGAAGGCATTTAAGGTTAATTATAACGGAGAATAGAAGTAGATTTCAATAAATAACCAATAACCAAGATACAATAACCAAATAGGAAACTCTAACCATTCCGATGTAAATCGGAATCCAGTGAGACGGAGTTGCTTTAATTGCCGCAATCGCTGCTAACTTTATTGAGCTGGATTCCCGATCAGGTCGGGAATGACGTGGTTTTTAGGCTTTTTATCAAACGTCATTCCCGCGAAGGCGGGAACCCAGAGGGGAAAAGGGGTGGTTAAATACACGCTTTTATCTTCTTAATTATCTCCGCCAGCGGCACGATTTCCGAATCTTTTTCCGCGCGTTTTTTAAGCTCCACGCTGTCTTTCTCTAAAGTGCGGGGGCTGACGGTAACGCGGAAAGGTACGCCGATTAAGTCAGCGTCGTTGAACTTTACGCCGGCGGATTCAGTACGGTCGTCGAAAAGCACCTCAATGCCAGAAGCTTGAAGGTCGGCATAAAGCTTTTCGGCAACCTCGCTTACTTTAGAGTTCTCACGATACAGCGGGCAGAGATAGATGTGGTAAGGCGCGATAGCCGCGGGCCAGATAATGCCTTTATCGTCGTGGTTTTGCTCGACAGCGGCCGCCAGCAAACGACTGGGTCCCAAGCCATAACAACCCATTACAATAGGATGAGAGTTACCCTTTTCATCAATATAGTTTGCACCGAACTTGACACTATAAATCGTACCCAGCTTAAAGATATGGGCAGCCTCGATGCCACGCTTGGACGTAAGCTTACCGCCGCAATTAACGCATTTATCTCCCGCGCGAGCCGATACAATATCGGCTACGATATCCGCCTTAAAATCACGCGGGTAGTTAACGTTTTTCAGGTGGGTATCCGGCTTGTTGCCGCCGGCGACGAAATTTACACCGGATGTTACAGAATCGTCGGCAATGACTTTAATACCCTTTAACCCTACCGGTGAAGCGAAACCAGCTACGATACCCGCGGCAGTAATCTCAGCCTCGGTAGCCAGACGCAGGTCGGCGCAATGCAGCTGGTTCTTAAGCTTGGTTTCGTTAACCGCAAGGTCGCCGCGGATGACGCCGAAAACAAATGAGCCATCGGCGATATAGAAGACGGCTTTAAGGGTTTGAGAGGGAGGCACCTTAAGAAAACCAGCTACTTCCTCGATGGACTTCATACCGGGGGTGGCGATTTCCTCCATAGGGAGGGGTTTGCCGGTATCGATTTTCTCCTTTACGCTAATCGCTTTTTCGCCGTTGGCGGCGTATTGACATTTCGGGCAATAGATAACCTCATCTTCGCCGGTATCGGCGATAACCATGAACTCACGGGAGTCCTTACCGCCGATAGCGCCGCTATCCGCCTCGACGACCATAACCGGCAAGCCGCAGCGTTTAAAGATATTCTGGTATGCCTGGAGTATTTTATCGTAAGAGATATCCAGTCCGGCTTCGTCGATGTCAAAGCTATAGGCGTCCTTCATGGAAAACTCGCGCGCCCGGACCAAGCCGCCGCGGGGCCTAGGCTCATCGCGGAACTTGGTCTGTATCTGGTAAAGCATGAGGGGTAAATCGCGGTAGCTCTGGGCATAGCGCGATACCAGCGTGGTAATGACTTCCTCATGGGTAGGGCCAAGAGTCAGCTTGCGCTCCCGCCGGTCGAAGAGGTGAAAGAGGACGTCATTCATCGTAAGGTCACGCCCGGAGGTCACCCAGAGGTCATTGGGCTGTAGAATCGGCATATGCAGTTCCTGCCCGCCGATTTTATCCATCTCGTCGCGGACGATGGCTGATATCTTTTCTAACGACCGCCAGCCCAGCGGCAGGTAGGAATAGACGCCCGCCATGAGCTGGTTGATTAAGCCCGCCCGGACCATCAACTGATGCCCGATAGTATCCGCATCGGCGGGGACCTCTCTTACCGTTTTGCTAAGCAGCTTTGAAATGCGCACGCGAGGCTCCTTTTTCTTAAAATCCCCCTTGGTCCCCCTTTTTCAAAGGGGGAAACGCGGAGGAAAACGTATTTATAAAATCTCCATTAATCCCTCCTTACGAAGGAGGGAAGGAAAAACATTCTACCACACTTAAGTATCACCTTCATCTCGAATCTGCGGCCAAGAGTGGTGTTTTTTCCAATATGATTGTAATTTTAATGCTACTTTTTTATCATGGTGGCAAATTTGTTCGAGAGAAACCTTAAAAAATCCTTCTAGCCAAATAGTATGTTCGCCTCCTGGGTGTTCGTTAAGTGCTGTTAAGTTCATATGTTCAGCTAAAGCCAAGAAACTTTGTGACTGATAATCTACTATCGGACAAGTGACTATTTCCTTATTTTTTCTTCTCATATCCCATCCACCTCTCTCATTAACGCGGTTAAAAAGTCTTTTTCTTCGACTACGGCGAGTTGTTGGCCTTTTTTAAAGATAACGCCTTTACCTTTACCACAGGCGATGCCGACATCGGCGTCTTTAGCCTCGCCGGGGCCATTGACCACGCACCCCATGACGGCAACCTTAATCGGCTTATTAATTTTCAAGAGTCGTTTTTCGACCTCTTGCGCCAATTTTACCACGTCCGCCTCGGCGCGACCACAGGTGGGGCAGCTAACGAGGACGGGGCCATGCTGGCGTAAATCCAGGCTCTTGAGGATTTCATAAGCGGCGAAGACCTCCTCCTGGGGCGGGGCGGTTAAAGAGACGCGGATGGTATCGCCAATACCGAGCCAAAGCAAAGTGCCGATGCCCACCGAACTCCTGATAACGCCGCTCCTTGGCGTGCCCGCTTCGGTGATGCCGATGTGGAGGGGATAAGGTATTTTCTCCGCGATAGCCTTATAAGCCGCGATGGTGGTAGGGACGTCGAAAGCCTTAAGCGACACTTTTATAAGGTCGAAGTTTAAACTCTCCAGCAGCTTTATCTGCCCTAAAGCGACGTCGACCATTCTTTCCGCGATTGTTAGAGATGAATCTTTTGTTGGGGGCAAGCTGCCGGCATTCAAGCCGATGCGGATGGGCACTCCCCTTTCTTTAGCGGCCAAAGCAACCTTCTTTACCTTATCCGGCTCTCCTATATTGCCGGGGTTAAGGCGGAGTCCATCCACGCCAGCCTCCAGCGACATAAGAGCCAGCCGATAGTCAAAGTGGATATCCGCGACCAGAGGAATTTTTGCCTTCTTCTTTATGTCAACTAATGCTTTGGCGGCTTCCGCGTCCGGGACGGCGACGCGCACGATTTCACAGCCGACCTCCTCAAGTTGTTTAATCTGGTGGAGGGTGGCTTTAACATCGCGGGTATCGGTCTTGGTCATGGACTGCACGACAATAGGCGCTCCCCCGCCGACGGTAACGCCGCCGATTTTTATTGCTTTACTAATGCGTCGCTTCATCATCTTCTTGCCTGCTAGCCTCCCAGCAAACTCCCTCCAGAAATCCACCGGACGAGATCCTGATAGGTAATCAGCACCATCAAAGTCAGCAGTATCATAAAGCCCACGGAATGCACAATGCCTTCGACTCTCGGGGAGATGCGTTTACCACGCCGTAGCCATTCGACAACGACAAAGAGCATCCGGCTGCCATCAAGCGCCGGGAACGGTATCAACTGGGTAAGGGCGATAGCGATGCTGATAAAAGCCGTCAGCTCCAGCACCGGGCTGAAGCCGGAATGAGCCACTTCTCCCGCTACTTGCACAATACCGACCGGTCCCGCCGGTACGAAAGGCACCGCGCCGATAATCATTTCGATGATGCCGTTTTTATACAAAATAAGCGTCTCCCAGACCGAAGTTGCGCCTGCGGGAATCGCTCGCCAGAACGGCAAACTTCCGCTAACGATATCCGGATTCATCGTCTGGGAGGCTATCCCGATAGACCCCTGCCCTTCCGGGGGCTTCCAGCGGGGCACCAGGTGAACTGTTTCGGTGGATAAATCGGCGTGCTTGATATCGAGTGAAATTTCCGTACCCAGATGCAATTGTATAAAGCGGGAAAGGTCACCTACGCTCTCGATGGCGTTGCCATCACCGCTCAAGATAGTATCGCCGACCTTGATGCCTGCCAGCTCCGCCGGCGAGCCGACGGCAACCTCCTGGATAACCACCTGTCCCTGGACAATATCATGAGGGACCATGTAAGCAATAAACATCAGCACAAAGGGTAAAATCAAATTCATCAACATGCCCCCGCCGAGCACCAGCAACCTCACCCAGTACTTCCGGGCAGCTAAAGCCCGTGGTGCGGCGGGGTCGACTTCTCCGGAAATCTTATTAAAGCCGCCGAAGGGAATCCAGTTAATGGAATAAATCGTGTCCCCAATCTTTTTACCGTAAAGACGGGGCGGGAAACCGATGCCGAACTCTTCCACCCAGCAGCCCGTGGCTTTAGCCGCGATGAAGTGTCCCAACTCATGAGCGATGATAAGCACGGACAGAACGACGATGCCGACGACTATCGTGAGTATCATTATTCATTACCACCGATAATCTTTAATGCCGTTTCCCGCGCCCATTTATCCGCCGCCTTAATATCATCAAGCGTAGGATGAGAAACACTGCTATGTTTCTCCAGCGTTTTTTCGACGATAATAGGAATATCCGTAAAACGTATTTTCTCCTGTAAGAAAAGGTCGACGGCCACCTCGTCGGCAGCGCAGAGAACGGCAGGATAGGTACCGCCCCTGTTGCCAGCCTCGATAGCCAGGCGGAGACAGGGGAACTTAGTCATATCCGGCTGCTGAAACGTAAGGTCAGCGAAATTAGACCAGTCGAGATTTGGCAATATCGTGTTGGGGAGGCGGTCAGGGTAAGAAAGGGCGTACTGAATAGGCAAACGCATATCGGGATAGCTCAACTGCGCCTTGACCGAGCCATCGATGAACTCCACCATGGAGTGGACGATGCTTTGCGGGTGGATGAGCACCGTTACATCCTCCAGCGGCACACTAAAGAGCCAGTGCGCCTCGATAACCTCAAGCCCTTTGTTCATCAAGGTAGCCGAGTCGATGGTGACCTTTTTGCCCATCTTCCAGGAGGGGTGGGCTAAAGCCTGCATAACGGTAATATTAGCCATCCGCTCAGGCGGATAATCTAGGAAGGGTCCGCCGGATGCTGTAAGGATAATGCGGCAGGGTGCCTGCTTTTCACCGTTAAGGCACTGCCAGATGGCGCTATGCTCGCTATCAACGGGGTGAATGTGGGCTTTACTTTTTTTCGCGGTGGCGTTAATGATTTCGCCTGCGGCTACCAGCGACTCTTTATTGGCGAGGGCAATAGTTTTGCCGGCTTTGACCGCCGCTAACACAGCGTCCAAACCTGCCACACCGGAGGTGGCGATAACCACGATATCCACATCCTGATGAGTCGCCATTTGCTCGAGGGGGAGGTAGCGGGGTCGCAGGAATACCGCACGGTCGGTATTCTCGCTGCTATATCCGGCGTAATAAAAGAATTCCGGTTTGAACTCCTGTATCTGTTGCATAAGTAAAGCATGGTTATCGCCGGCAGCTAAGCAAACGACTAAGAAACGCTCCGGCATCGCGCGGACAATATCCAGCGTCTGCTGCCCGATCGAGCCCGTGGAGCCCAGTAACGACAGCTTCTTTATCTTGGTCACCATAACATCTATAGTTTACAACAAATGATAAACCGAAGCTATCGAGCGTAAAACTAACGCAGTATGACCCGCAGGGAGTCATTAGTTCAAGTCCATTAACGCCCACCATCGATGCTAGCCGAGGTTTCCTGACCTCGGTAGTGATTCAACTTGACAAAGAGAATCATTTTAATATATACTTTATGTATAGTTCCGGTTTAGGTTATTATCAACTTCTTAGAATCCCCTTAGATTTTTATCAAGTATTGGATGACCCGAGCTCTAACTAAAATTTTAAGAGAGGAGGCCATCCAATGAGTTTTCAAGACAAGTCAATCCAGTGTTTAGATTGCAAGACTACCTTCACTTTCACTGCGGGGGAACAAGAATTCTACCAGACTAAAGGTTTTACCAATGAGCCTAAGCGCTGTTCCTCGTGCCGCCGCATCAACAAAGCACAACGTTCCGATAGTGGCAGCAACAGCTACGCGTCGCGGTATTAAGTCTTCTGCGTATCTATAACTAGGTGTCGCCCATAGAATGAAGTTACCTTAAAAGGACAGGCAATATGAATAATTATCTTGTATCGTCTGCCCTCTGGGACTACTAGCAAGACCCTTTAAAATGATGGCTATATTATCTAAATAAGCCTATCAAGAGACGCCATTTAAATAAATTAGCAAGGAGTGGCCTGCATAAATGAATACGAATAATTTATCAAAATCAAGGAAAATATTTATTCGCAGGGAGAAGGCTCGGATTCGCCGGGATGTTTTTGATTTAAAAGAACAGGAGAAATTGATTAGTGGCTTATATTCAATAGTTCATCAGGCGTAGATACGCTTGGTAAGGCATTTCGATTCAGACAATAAAATTTCCATTACCCAGGAATGAAACGGAGGTATTATGACTTTAGACTCCTTGTGTGTTCATTGGTGGATGATCGGAGAATACTCGGTAGGTCACTGCAAAAAGTGCGGTGCCACAAGAGATTTTGAAAAACTAAGACAAGAAGAGCAGGCACGCAAGAATATTCACAGGGCGAAAATGCATAGTCCAGTCGTCAGTGTTCTCAAATTATAATTAGACCGGGTTTTAGGGTCAGGTCACGAGGACCAAATAAGCCTGGATTGTTTACTTTTATACAAAAGATTGAACTTAACTAGTATCAGAGTATACTTAAACGATAATTTCGGATTTACCCTTTTCACCAGCGCGCAGGAAGAGAATCGCCGCGATATCACCGGGTTTCAATCCCGCTAAAGCTCTTTCCATATCGTCCGCGCTGTCGATTCTCCCACCATTGATTTCAGTAATAATGTCCCCGGTTTTTAAACCCGCCTTCTCCCCCAGTAAGCCCGGAGATACCTCCCCGATGATAGCGCCGTGCGTGGGACTCAAACCCATCTGCGGTGCGACGCTAACGGCATCGGCGATTTTAATTCCGAAGCGGAGCGGCTGGGAAGGGCGGGCGCCGCCTGATAATAGCTCTTGGATACGGGTACGGTCGAAGCCGATGACATCTTGACCGTCAATAACGATAACGGGCACGCCCATCTGCCCGGTGAGGCTAACCATCTCTTCCGCCGCCGCACTATCGCGGGAAACATCGAACTCCTTGAACGGTACGCCAAGCTGGCCAAGAAAGCTCTTGGCTTGATAGCAATAGCCTCATGTAGGTGTAGTGTAAATTTTCACGTCCATAGCATCACGTCACCACTTCAGGACTTACTATCTTTATCGATTTCAATGCTCGGCAGCTTCGGCAACCGAAGAGGATTGCCATTTTTCTTTAAAGGATTAAAGGTTGGGAACGCATTAAAAAACTCTTTAGTTTCACCGCAATATTTGCATGTACCAATACTGCTGGGTCCGTTAGCCACTTCGATTACCCAGAAATGATGGCACGCTTGTTTTTCTGTTTTTTCTTCAACCATTTCCTTAGTTTTTACTCTCTGTCTCATCACACACCCCCTGTTCTCCAATCAATATAATTCTAGGTTAAAATAGCATCGCCGTATGCGACTTTTGTCTTATATAGATAATAACGTGCGAATATGAAGATTTTGTTAATATAAAGTGAAAAGATAAACTTTCAGAGGGAAAACAACAAAAGACAAGATAGAATACCCGGGACGAGAAAAACGCGACTATTCGCTATCGTCTTCAAGAACGATTTCAAAGGGGCAGGAGATAGCCCCGGTTGGGCAAACAAGCTCGCACATGGTGCACCAGCCGCATTCGTCGGCTTTGACAACTTTTACCACATTATCCTCCATCGCCAGAGCACCACAGGTACAAATGCTAACACATAAACCACACTGTTCGCATTTCGCTTCGTCGATTATCGGCACGTCACCCATATTCATATCTCTCCATAATCACATTCTAGTAGGCAAATGGTAAAACGTCTGCGACATTTCTCTCATTCCATAATACCGGCGATTTTCTTTAAAACCGCATAGTTAGTGATAATGATACGGTTACGCTCGACCCTGATAGCCCCCTCTTCCTCCAGGTTTCTGAAGGACCTACCCACCATCTCTCGCGCGGTGCCTATCATCGCCGCCATCTCCTGCTGCGTCAGACGCGGCCTTTCACCGTTCGCGGCATATTCCAGTAGTATCTTAGCGACCCTGCCATTGACATGGCGGAAGGAAAGGTCTTCAACCAAACCTACCATCTCCTGCACCCGTAGGGATAGCACCTTAATGATATTCAAGGCAACCTGCGGATATTCTCTGGAGATATTTTCCAGGTCTTTCTTCTTGATACCGTGAAGAGTGACGGCACTCATCGCCGCTGCGCTGGCCAGATTAATCCCGCCGAGAGCCGGTACATCATTAAAGGAGTCGCCGGGGCGAATGATACGCAGTATCTGCTCCTTGCCGTCGGCAGAGGTCTTGAAGACTTTTACGACGCCGGAGATGACGAAATACAGCGCTTCGGTAGGTTCTCCCTCGAAAACTACGATATCGCCCCGCACCGCCTTCTTTTCAAAAACATGACTGTTTATCGAAGCCAGCACGGACTCGCTCAAGCCGGAGAAATAAGGTATATTTTTTAACGCATCCAGGTTTTCCGTCATATCGAACCTTAAGCCTGCGTCCAGGCAATTTTCTTCAAGGATTATAACAGCTTGTGGCAGATACAGTAAAGGATGCCAAAATACTGGAATGCGGTTCTCGATCGGCAATAAAAGTGATATAGCTGGTATCGTTCTGTTAGTTTATACTCTGAAAGTAATAGCCTACGCCAGCCTCGGTCAAGATATACCTCGGCACTGATGGATCCGGCTCGATTTTCTGTCGGAGGTGAGAAATATATATCCGCACGTAGTCAATATCGTCAATGTATTCAAAACCCCAAACATGCTCCAGAACCGACTGGTGAGAGACGACACAACCAACATTTTCTAAAAGCAGGGCTAAAAGCCGAAACTCATGCGGGGTGAGCCTAACTTTTTTGCCACTAACCATGACTCTGTGCTCCGCTACATCTATCGTAAGGATATCATCGGAAAAATGGACACTCGCTATTTTTTTAATTGGCGGGCTATCAGCGCGCCGCAAGATCGCTTTAACCCTGGCTACAAGTTCCCGGTTACCAATCGGTTTAGAGAGATATTCATCAGCTCCGCATTCCAATCCCCGCACAATGTCTGCTTCTGTATTATGTTTGCCGGTAAGCATGATAATTGGTATTTCATCGAAATCACGAATCAAACGACATGTCTGCCAGCCGTCTATTTCCGGCATCATAACGTCAAGCAGGACAAGGTCAGGCTTTTCTTTGTTGACGATATTTACAGCTTCATGCCCGCTAGTGGCTTTCAATATCTTATATCCACTAAAAGAAAGAAGCTGGGCAAACATTTTAACCTGGACTGGGTCATCATCAACGACGAGAATGCTTTTAGCCACTACGTTATTTCCACCAAGAATTTTTATTTTTTATTATTAAAGTAATATTAATTGAAATTTGATAACTTATTAAATAACACCTATGATATTATGGATTTTACTTCTTTCCCGATTTAGTTTCCAATTGTTTTAATATGTTGCTTGTTAAGTCATATAGTCGATTGCCGTAGGTTAAAATATTCTGCAATGCCTCACGTTGTGCCATGTTGATTTTTCCGCTTGCCCCGTCCAGCATTATTTGAGCATAGCCGATAATAACATTTATCGAACCGCGAATATCATGAGCAATTTTATCGAGATTGTCCAGGGCATCGTAATCAATTCTCGGGTAGGGATACTCCGATACGGGCATCCGACTATTGCCAGGATTTTCAACTTCAATTTGACTGATATTTTTACGCACTACGGGGCATATTATATCATCTGTATGGACACCAGACAACATAACAATTAAAGCAAACGTTACATAATCGTTATTTCTGTTAAAAAAGTGACGTTTTTATCGTTTAGTCATTTAAATAATACGTGATAGCCGGCAGGTTGTATTTACATGAAAATTTTGTCTATAATAATTTTAGATAGAGGACAATATGAGCAAACTAATAGATAAACTCCGCAAGCTATCCCAGGCAACGCCCCAGCCGATGGGATTCCGTACCTCTCGACAAGTAGAAGCCAGCTCGAAAATCCTGATTATCGGCAGGTTAGCATTAAACAGCGCCACCCCACCATTAAAAAGCGACCCCGTCGCCGATGCCGTTCTGGTTCAAATAGATGCATCCAAACCTACGGATAAAGATATCCAAAAGGCTGCAAAATTGCTGGGGGATATTCCCTGGGGGGTCTATCTCGAAGAAAGCGACGGCGATTTGGCAACCTTAATCGAGGCTGGTTGCGATTTCGTGGTATTTTCACCAGCCAGCCTGGTTCCCGACCTGCCGCAGGATGAGAAAGTGGGAAAAATCCTCCAGGTGGAGTCATCCATGGATGACGGGCTATTGAGAGCGATTAACGACCTGCCGGCCGATGCCGTGCTGATTAACGATACTTTAGACAACGATACGACGCTGACTGTCCACCGCCTGATGATATACCGTCACCTGGCGAATTTCATCGCCAAACCGCTGATAGTGCCCGTGGCAACCAACATTACCGAGGCGGAGCTTAAAGCCCTCCAGGACGCGGAAATCGACGGCGTGATGGTAGAGATGGATGGAAAAGACCTGAAAGAGCTGCGTCAGGCTATCAGCAAGCTGCCGGCACGTTCCGCGAGGAAGCGGGATAAAACAGGCGTACTGCTACCCCACCTCGGCGGCGAGACTATCCCTACACCCCCTGACGAAGAAGAGGAAGAAGACGAGTAACTCTCTTTAGTCTATTTTACTGTCCCTACCCCACATATAATCGCGATGAATATATGGGGTTTGCGGAATTCCCTATAACGCAGCGGTCGGTGCTTTACACCACTAGAGATAAATAGGGAGCTGGTAGTATTGAACGTTAATAGCTGCCCGCCGAGATAAAACTCCATCTCACTACCGAGGTCTTCAGGATTAGCCGGGTCGCCGCCGAGGTTGATGATAATTTCATCGGCGTCCTGATGTGCCATTTCCTTGATACTTTCAATTCTGGAAGCAGATTGTCCAGTTATCCAGCCATACTCAATATGGTGCTTCACGCCCGGCACCTGTAAGCTGCTCATATAGGTCATTGCCGATGCCGCGCCTGCCTCAAATAAAGGACTCCGCACCACGTACCGCTCGTAGTCGTATTCCTTCGTCTTCTTCGGTAAGGCTCCCTTCTCATCATGGATACCGCTGGTGCCCCAGGCTTCGCCAGCACTGCCGGTGCCGCACATTATCGCCATCTGGAGGTGAGGAAACTGAAATTTTTTCCAGATTACCGGACCGTGCGGCGTGCCTTTGGGAATATAAAAAGTGGTCGACGTATTAAAGATAATCGGCTGCCCGCCGACGTAAAACTCCACCTCCCCGCCGAGCACCTGCGGCGTCCGGTAATCCCCACCCATGTGCATGACAATCTCATCAAAGTCGTGAACGTGCTCATGGAGGCTGGGGTTAGGGTCGGGGATACCGTATATCCAGCCGGGCTCTATATAGTAGTTAGACCCCGGCACCTGCTTGTTGCTCATCATGGTCATGGTGGGACTCTGGCGATTTTTCGTACCGCCGAAGGCTTCGTAAAGAGGCTTTCTTACCAAGTATTTTTCATAGTCGATTTTAGGCATATGTCTCTACTCCATTTATGTATTTGTGTTAATCATAGCGGGAGAAAGGTAAAGTGTCAAAGCGAATATGGGCTGACTTTACAGCTAGTATCTGGTAATAATATAATGCGAAAACAATGAAGAACAACCACAATACATATATCCATTCTCGGCGCTCAATCAGGCTTAAAGGTTACGATTATTCTCAATCCGGAGCATATTTCGTTACCATTGTCACCCATCAAAGGATATTATTATTTGGAGATATAACAAACCCCGTAGGAGCGAATTTAAAACCTTTCCTTACCCTGAATCAATATGGAGAGATAGTACAAACATCCTGGTATGATATTCCTAATCATTATTCCAATATTTTATTAGATTCTTTTATCATCATGCCAAATCATGTTCACGGGATAATTATGATTAATAATCCTGTAGGGGCGGGTTTAAAACCCGCCCCTACGAAAAATCATCCCCTTTCTGAAATCATTCGCGCGTTTAAAACATTTTCCGCCAGGCGTATTAACGAAATACATAAAACATCTAGCGTACCCATATGGCAACGTAACTATTATGAGCGTATCATTAGAGACGAAAAAGAACTCAACTTAATACGTGAATATATTGAAAACAATATCATTAGGTGGGAATCCGATAAAGAAAATCTAAAATCTATCCATTGAAACTAAAAGACGTCGTAAAAAAACCAACTACACTCGCTGCGCCATCTGGTAGGACTTGCCCTCGGTGACGATGGACGGCGCGATGACCATCTCGGCTTTATGGAACTCTTTGATATTGGCGGCGCCACAAAAGCCCATCGCCGTACGTAAAGCCCCGACGAAGTTTTCCGTGCCGTGGACGACTGATGTAGGGCCGAAGAGCAGCTTTTCCAGCGTGGTATTCGTTCCGACTTTTATGCGTGTACCTCTTGGCAACGCGGGGTGGGGATGAGACATGCCCCAGTGATAGCCGCGTCCGGGGGCTTCCTTTGTCTGGGCGATGGGTGAACCTATCATCACCGCGTCCGTGCCAGCGGCAAAAGCTTTACAGATATCCCCGCCTTTGCGCAGACCGCCGTCGGTAATAATCGGGATATACTTACCGGATTCCTGGTAATATACATCTCTGGCCGCCGCGCAATCGATAGTAGCGGTTATCTGCGGAACACCGACCCCGAGCACTTCCCTTGAGGTACAGGCGGCTCCGGGACCGACGCCAACCAGCACGCCGGCAATACCTGTTCTCATGAGCTCCAGGCAGGCCGTATAGCTAACACAGTTGCCGACAACAATCGGCATTTTAATCTGCTTGACCATTTCCGAGAATATTAAGCCGCGGTAGCTCTTGGAAATATGACGGGCGCTGGTAACGGTGGACTGCACTACCAGTATATCGCCGCCGGCTTCCACTACGACTGGCGCCAGGCGCTTGGTGTTGGCCGGTATCAGCGAAATAGCGCAGATGGCACCGGCTTGTTTAATCGCCCTTACCCTATCGCCAACCAGGTTATCTTTAATCGGCTCTTTATATACCTTTTGCAACAAAGCGGTAACTTCGGCATCGGAAGCTTTAGCGATTTTATCCAGAATCTCATCGGGATTGGCATAGCGTGCCTGGATGCCATCCAGATTGAGAACGCCGAGTCCTCCCAGCTTGTTTATCTGGATAGCGAGTTTAACATCGACGACGGAGTCCATAGCGGAGGTAATAAAGGGTATAGAAAAAGTGAAATCACTGATTTGGAAATCCGTGTTGGTCTGGTCGGGGTTGAGGGTGACATCCCCGGGCACGATGGCCACTTCATCAAAGCCGTAGGCTTGTTTGAGCTGTTTGAACTTTGGGGTAGTCTTTGCGCTGCACATATATGTGCTCTTAATTATAACAAAATTTTTCTAGAAAATGCAACAATATTTTTGATAAAAATGTATTATTTTCGGTCGTTTTAAAAACATCTATATCAACAAGCATCCCAATTCAAAGCTAGACACGCACACATGTATCATCTTATAATATTCAGGTTAAGGATAATACAAAAATGCCTACTCTTTACGTCGTCGCCACTCCAATCGGCAATCTGGAAGACATTTCCCTGCGGGCTCTTAGAGTGCTGCGCGAGGTGAAACTTATCGCGGCGGAAGACACCCGTAAGACCAGACGCCTGCTAACCGATTATGATATTAAAACACCCATGACCAGCTATTACGAACATAATAAGCTTACCAAACTGGACTATATCCTCGACCAGCTTAAAGAGGCGGATGTAGCGCTGGTGTCTGAAGCAGGCATGCCCGGCATTTCCGATCCCGGTTACGAGCTTATAGCGGCGGCCAGTCGGCAGAATATATCGGTCATCCCGATTCCGGGTCCATCGGCGATAACTACGGCGCTAGCGATATCCGGTCTCCCGACCGACAGATTTACGTTTATCGGTTTTTTGCCGTCTAAAGCCGCTGCTCGGCGTAAAGCGCTGGAAAAAATCGCCAGCGAACCAGGCACCATCATCGCCCTGGAAGCGCCGCACCGGCTGGCGGCAGCGCTGGAGGATATAATTGAAACGCTAGGCGACCGGCGTATCGCCATCTGCCGCGAGATGACCAAGCTCCATGAGGAAATCTTCCGAGGAACATTAGGCGAGGCTATCAAGCATTTCACCAATCCTCGCGGCGAGTTCACTCTCGTCATCGAAGGTAAGAGTGCCAAAGAGAAACCATCAATGACAGACGCTGTGGAAAGACAGCTCCACGAAATGTACCTCGGCGGAGCTACCGCTAAAGAAGCCGTCGCTTCCGTAGCTGGCGAAACAGGACTCAAAAGAAAAGAGCTTTACCAGACCTGGCTGAAGATGGATAAAGTCTGGGAAAGAAGCAATAATACCCGTAAAACCGGATAAAGGAGTAAATATATGCGTCGTGGCTGTGTATCTCTAGGCGAGATAAAATGCGATAGCTGCAAGAAACCTATCCCCTATCCCGACCGTTACCTGGCAGTCAATGAGAAGAACGGTAAAGAGGACGAAGAGGGCGAAACGAAGCGCTACTGCATCGAGTGCTGCCTGAAAAAAGGCTATGCCCAGTATAAAGAAGAAAAAGGCGAAAATATTCTAACGTTTTTTTAAAAATTGATTATGAGTGAAAGAATTTTTATCGGGGTGGCATGGCCTTACGCTGAAGGCTCACTTCATATTGGAAATATTGCCGGAGCAAATCTGCCGGCAGATATTTTCGCACGCTACCACCGCCTGAAGGGCAACGAGGTGCTGATGGTATCCGGCTCGGACCAGCACGGCACGCCGATAACCCTTAAAGCCGAACATGAAGGCAAGACTCCCCAGGAAATAATCGATTACTATCAGCGGGAATTCATAGAATGCTGGCAAAAGCTGGGCATCTTCTTCGACCTTTACACCGGCACGCATACGGAAAACCACATCAAAGTATCGCAAGAGATTTTCTTAAAGCTGCTGGAGAAAGGCTATTTATTCCGGGACACTGTTGCCCAGATGTATTGTCCCAAGTGTCAGCGTTTTTTACCCGACCGCTATGTCGAAGGCACCTGCCCTTTATGTAAAACGACCGGCGCCCGCGGCGACCAATGCGATGCCTGCAGCAAGCCGCTGAACGCCACCGAACTTATCAATCCCTACTGCCGGATATGTAAAACTACGCCCGTTTTAAAGAATTCGGAACACTTCTTTTTAAAGCTTAGTGCTTTCCAGGATAAGCTAGAAAAGTGGGCGGCGAAACAAAAACAGTGGCGGCCAAACGTTTATGGTTTTACACAGCGCTACCTAAAGGAAGGTTTACGCGACCGGGCAATAACCAGAGATATCGAATGGGGCATACCTGTACCAGTCAAGGGCTTTGAAAATAAACGACTCTATGTTTGGTTCGAAGCTGTGATTGGTTATCTGTCCGCGTCTAAAGAATGGGCCGCAAAAAGCGGCGATGATGATAAATGGCAGCCCTTCTGGCAGGAGGGCACGAAGAGCTACTATTTCCTTGCCAAGGACAACATCCCTTTCCACACTCTCATATGGCCGGCGATGATAATGGGCTACGGCGGTTTAAACCTGCCCTACGATGTACCCGCCAACGAGTTCCTGACCATTGAAGGAAGAAAGATTTCCAGGAGTCGCAACTGGGCGGTATGGGTGCCGGACTACCTCTCTCGCTACGACCCCGACCCACTAAGATATATCCTCTCGATAAATATGCCGGAAACGAACGATGCCGATTTTTCCTGGCGGGAATTCGTCCGCCGCAACAACGACGAGCTGGTGGCGACCTACGGCAACCTGGTTAACCGGGTGCTGACATTCACCTATAAAAATTTCGATGGCAAAGTGCCGGAATCCGGAACTTTAGACGATGCCGATAAAAATATCATTAGCAGTGCCGATGCCTGCCTGGAAAAGGTCGGGGAATCAATATCGCGTTGCAGTTTTAAACAGGCCATCCAGTCCGCCATGTCGCTGGCGCAGCAGGCGAACCGCTATCTCGATGAAAAAGCCCCCTGGAAGAAAATCAAAGAGGACAAACAGGCGGCGGCAACATCATTATACGTCGCTATTAATATTATTTCACGTTTGAAAACAATGCTGGTGCCCTTCTTACCCTTCAGCTCACAAAAGGTACATGAATACCTGGGATTCAATGGCAAAGTTGAAACATCCGGCTGGCAACCGCAGGCGGTGCCGGCGGGGCAAAAACTGAAAGAGCCGAAACCCCTTTTTGTTAAACTCGATGAGAGCATTGTTGAAGAGGAGACCAAGCGTATTGGAACTTAAACAGATTTACGCCCCTATCCAGAAGGATTTGGATAAGGTTAAGGAAACCATTAAGTCCATCAGCAAGATAGACTATCAATGGCTTTCCAAGCAGCTAAGCTATATCGTTAGCGAGACCGGCAAGGGCATGAGACCGGCCCTGACGCTGCTCTCCGGCAAGCTATTCACCTACGACCTCACCTCCCTGCTGCCGATGGCGGTCTCCGTGGAGTTGATGCACACGGCCACGCTGGTGCATGATGACGCCATCGATAAAGCCGATACGCGCCGAGGCAGGACAACCATCAACAACAAATGGGGGGATGAGATAGCTATCCTCATGGGGGACTTCTTATTCGCCAAAGCGGGGGAATTCGTCTCGGACACACAAAACCCGCGGGTAATCAAGCTCTTTTCACAGACGCTGGGCATTATCTCCAGCGGGGAGATAGGGCAGTTCCGCGGCGCTTACAATCTCCACCAGAACCGTGAAGACTATTTACAGCGTATCTATAGAAAGACCGGCTCGCTGTTTTCACTGGCAACACAGTCCGGAGCGATATTAGGTAAAGCGCCGGAAGAAGCGATAGCGGTAATGAAAGGCTATGCCGATAACATGGGCATCGCGTTCCAAATAGTCGATGATATTTTAGATTTCACCAGCACCGAGGCGGCTATGGGCAAGCCGGTCGGCTCCGACCTGATACAGGGGACGCTCACACTGCCGGCAATGCTGGTCATCGAGCGTAATCCGGATAATAACCCGGTGACGCGGTTTTTTAATACTAGAGATAAGAAAAACGTGGCGGAAGCTATCGATATCGTGAAGAACACGACGATTATCCAAGATTGTTATAAAATCGCCGGGGAATATTACGATAAAGCCTGCCGTCACCTCGATTCTCTACCCAAGACCGATAGTCGTCAGGCGCTATACGACCTAGCCGACTTTGTAATAAAACAGGGAACGTAAGGGTTATTCTACAAAACCATTCCGGCCCCGATGGAATCGGGATAAACTCCAGCCGGAATCCACTCCCCTTTACCCCACCGCTGGATTCCCGTTTTCACGGGAATGACGTTGATTTTTGTCCCCTTCCCAGATGGTGCCATCCAGGTACGTTTCTTTTTTAGCCGTGGGCAGCCTGTCCTTAAAAAGGTCGACGGCAAAAGCGACGGCGGCAATACCTTCGGTGCGGTGGCTCGCCGCCACCGCCACCACCAGATTGATGTCCCCCACCTTCAATTTACCGATACGGTGAAAAATAACCACGTTATTCACCGGATACTGGCGTTTGAGTTCTTCAACAATGTCGTTTAGTCTGGCAGCGGCTTTGCCATCAACATCGCTATATTCTACGGAAAAAACCGACTTCCCCCGGGAGTTATCGCGGATAAGGCCAACATAGGTCACCACGCAGCCGCTATCAGAGGTTTTTGCCTGGTTGACCACCAGCTCCGGTGAAATAGGTTTATCGGTGATTTGAATCATTTCGTCTTGATTACTGATACACCATATTTATTCTAATTCTAGTTTTACCTGTCATTCCAGCACAGGCTGGAATCCATCAAGAATCCATTAACACATAAATTTTCAAAGTGGATTCTGGCCTTCGCCAGAATGACATTAAAAAACATGCGCAAACCGACTAATGTAAAATAACTAATCGGTCGGTGCCGGAGTCTGCTTGGGAACAAGCTGGGGAACCGACGGAGCTTTTTTGGGCTGCAGCACCAGCTCGGCCACCGGTTTTACCGGCGCTGGAATAGTCGTGCTTTTAACTTTCTGTTTATGTTTCGATAGACCGATTTCACCAAAGACTTTTTCCAGCTCTTCACCTTCCAAAGTTTCCTGGGCGATGAGTTTGCCGGCGAGCAGCTTTAGCTTTTTCTTATTATCGGTCAGTATCTTTAGAGCGGTTTTATAAGCTTCATCAATAAGACGGTCAATTTCCTTATCGATTTCCAGGGCATACCGTTCGCTGTAGTCTTTCTGCTCCGCAATTTCGCGACCGAGGAAGACCATCTCCTGTTTGTTGCCGAAGGTGCGGGTACCCAGTTTATTGCTCATGCCGTAATCCGTCACCATGCGCCGGGCATAGGCCGTAACCTGCTGAATATCGCTGTGAGCCCCGGTCGTCCTTTCGTTAAAGATAAGCTCTTCCGCGGCATGCCCGCCGAGTAAGGTAGCCAGCTTATCATTAAGCTGCGAGCGAGTCACCAGGTACCTGTCTTCCGTCGGCAGCTGCTTGGTATAACCCAGAGCTATCCCGCGGGCGACGATAGATATTTTATGCACGGGGTCGGCGTTGGGGAGCATCTTGGCAACCAGGGCATGACCCGCCTCGTGATAGGCAATAACTTCTTTTTCTTTAGGACTGATTTTACGACTTTTGCGTTCCGGACCGGCAATCACCCTGTCAATAGACTCCTCAAAATCATTGGTGTTGATGGTCTTTTTATTGTGCCTGGCAGCCAGGATAGCCGCCTCGTTGACGACATTAGCCAGGTCGGCGCCGCTGAAGCCTACGGTGCCTTTAGCCAGCACCTCAAGATCAACATCCTTATCGAGCGGTTTACCGTTGGAATGCACCTTGAGAATAGCCAATCTGCCAACGATATCCGGCAAGTCCAGCACTACCCGGCGGTCGAAACGGTCGGGACGCAGCAAAGCCGGGTCGAGGATATCAGGCCGGTTGGTGGCGGCGATAACGATGACGCTGGTGTTCGTATCGAAGCCATCCATCTCCACGAGAATCTGGTTAAGCGTCTGCTCTCTTTCATCGTGGCTGCCGCCGAGACCGGTACCGCGCTGGCGACCGACGGCATCAATTTCATCGATAAAGATAATACAAGGTGTGTTGCGTTTCGCCTGGTCAAAAAGGTCGCGTACCCTCGAAGCACCAACACCGACGAACATTTCTACGAACTCGCTGCCGCTGATAGAAAAGAAGGGAACATCAGCCTCACCGGCGACGGCACGCGCCATTAAAGTCTTGCCAGTACCGGGCGGACCTATTAGTAACACGCCTTTAGGAATGCGGGCGCCGAGAGATTGGAACTTTTCTTTTGATTTAAGGAACTCGACGACCTCCTGCATATCCTGCTTGGCTTCTTCCGCTCCCGCCACATCGGCAAAGGTAACAGTGGCGCGGTTGGCGGGGAAAAGCCTAGCCCGGCTGCGTCCGAAGCTCATCGCCTGATTGTTCGCTCCGCGCGCCTGCCGCAAAATGAGCCAGAACAAGAAGATTAGCAAGAGAAACGGCAGGAAATTCAGAATGAGTCCACCCCAGTTAATCCCCGATGAACCCTTAATTTCAACAACCACATTATCTAGCTTAAGGTCTTTAATATCATAGATAGTGGAGGCGGTTTCCTTATAAGCCTGTACCTGCCCGCCAGTGGTTGTAGTAATCGTGAGCAAATCGCCTTCAACCGCGATTTTTTGAATCTCATTGTTCTGCGACATGGTCACAACCTGGCTCAACGGCACCTCTTGCGGCTGGTTGCCGCCCGGGATGAGGAAGGAAAAAAGAAGCACCGCCGCCACCAAAACGATGATGTAGATTATACTATTACGTTTCCAATTCGATTTCATATCTAGCCTCTATTACTTTAATTATACCATAAAAACTATTAATCAATAGCTAAAT